>Ga0265301_10002483_pt1 | contig 21184 bp, 40 predicted proteins | sample AusTroGonzalo_MG_2_FD_193488 | JGI IMG/M metagenome (GOLD analysis project Ga0265301, IMG submission 193488) | Bovine rumen microbial communities from tropical cattle in Woodstock, Queensland, Australia - Gonzalo_04 | ecosystem: Host-associated > Mammals > Digestive system > Stomach > Rumen ... | reverse complement strand
GTGCCCGTTTTGCCATTATTCAAAAGGTAGCGATTTTTCATCTATTATAACTGTCATATTTGAAAGATTTCCGCCCTTTTGTGAGAATTGCGGAGCACAGATGAAAGGCGGTGTGAACAATGACTAATCAAGAGGCTATTGAGAGATTGCATAAATGTAAACGAAACCTTGAACTTGGTAAGGTTATCGGTGTTGTTACCGAAGAAGGTGCAGATGAACGGATTGAGGCCTATGACCTTTCTATCAAGGCTTTGGAATTCATTGATGCAAATTACCCTAAAACATTTATTGATTACCTCAACGGTGAGCAGATATGAAAGGAGGTGCTGAATGAAACTGATAATTGATATTGATGAAGAATTATTTAACGAAGTCAAACTTCGTTACAGCTATATTGGTTCAGCTGTATGGATTGCAGTTGCAAATGGTGAACCTTATGAAGAAAAGTCCAAGTATTATCCGCCATGTGAAGATTGCAATAAAAAGATGGAAGAGATTAGACGGGCATATGACAAGATGAAAGCAATGGAAAGACCGCAAGGCGAGTGGATAGACTACGACAATACTTTCTATAAATGTCCCGAATGCGGTTATCTATTAGAAAAAGATTGCCCTAATTGTAGAAATAAAGTCATTCTCCCTAATTGCGGGCAGACATAAAATAGGTTTAAGTTATGAATAACGAAGATATAATAAACGGATGTCTTAATTCAAAGTACAACGGAGATAGAGGTTGCTCCACTTGTAAGTATATGGGCAATGAAGATTATTGCTCAAATTGTTATGGCAACTATTCGTTATATGAAATATATGAAAGGAAAACAAAATGACTGACCAAGAGAAGATTGAGAGAATAGGTAAGTTCCTTGATAAACTGAATATGCCAAGTTATTCCTACGGCAATATCTGCGATAAGATAGAGAACGCTACTATCCGGGAAATCAAAGACCAATTTTGGGAGTTGTATTGTTTTGTGGAGAATGTTTGCGGAGTAATCAATGACTGAAGTGAATACTAAAACAGAATGGTATGTAGAACGCTTCAATGAGATGAGCGTATTTATCGAGTGTCCTAATTGCGGTAGAGGTTTCAGAGGGACAGTTTTTGACTTTATACCCGATAAATGCCCTTCATGCGGTAGTGAGAATGAGGGTGGCGGGTATCTGAATGGGAGGAGTGCTATATGACTGACAAAGAGAAATTCAAGAAACTCTTTGATGAACTCGGAATTGAGTATGAAGAAAACGGCAATACTCTTTTCATAGATACATTTAATTGTGATGGTGCAAGAGAGTTCGGCATATCATTTTGGGACGGAGAATATTATCCCGAAGGTAGTTATCACGAATTTTGGGTAGTGCCTGAAGAATTACCGCGTTATTGCCATGCTGTTGACGAGGAAACTATTGCTCAATTAAAAGCTATGAGAGCTGTATACATAGGTTCAGTAGGTAAAGAAGCATTAGATAAGGTAATTAAGGCCTTAAATGGGCCTTATAGGGAAGCAATAGCAATTTCTGAAGATGAGGATAAGGAAGAATGATTGATAAGAATGGAAAAGAATTTGAGGGATATATCAGTGAAGTAAGACTGCCTAATGGCAAAAGATATAAACTCCAGTGTGAAGTAGTGGAAGTGTATCCGATGACTTGTCCCAAATGCGGCGGTCATGTTGAACTCAAATATGGGAATGGGGAATGCCGTTCTTGCGGTACAGCATTTACTACTCAATTTAAGATAGTCGAGCAAGGAGAATGATAATGAGTTTAGGCAGATATGACCCTTACACAGATAGTTTCGTTCATGACGATATTGATTTGAATAGTTATATGTTAGGCTACCTTGCTGGATGTAGAGATACCGTTAAAAAGTTCGAGGAGTTAAATAAGATTTCATATGAACAACGAAGAAGCAGTAAAGATACTACAGAAATGGCTTGATAATGCCTACGAGGGTGTGCATGGAGAAATGTTAGCCTACATCGAAGGTCGGTTTTATGATGAAGATAGAGAGGCATTTGAAATGGCTATAAGAGCACTTCAAGGCTGTCAAAGTCCTGAAAACCCTTGTGAAGATTGTCAAGAATTTGATTGCTATGGATGTGGTCATAAAGGAGATGCAGTATGACTTGTATGGGTTGCATATATGCAAATAATTGTATTATGTATGAACCGGAGATGAAAGCCTGTGAAGATTATACAGCAGAGGTGGTGGAGATGACTAATGAAGAAGCAATAGAGATTTTGAAAAGCCGTAAAACTTGTATGGAGTGTGTTATGGCTGTATCAAGTGTAAATATGTGTAACAAATGCAATACAGCTTTTGACCTTGCTATCAAGGCACTTGAAACTCAAGCATTTGACGAAGCATTATCTGAAGACGGATTATTTCCTGTTATGGTTACTAAAGAACAGTTTGCAAAAATCAGAGAACTTTCTGATAAGGGGGAGTTATGACTGTAGAGATGGAACAGAATCGTGAAGAAACACCTAAAGTTAAATTGTGGCAAGGTTCTCAAGATGCTTATGACGCATTAGAAGAAAAAGAACCGGGCGTTACATACCTAATTACTGAACCTGCTACTATAAGTTATGCAAGTGATTTACCTCTTAGCGCTATATCTTTAAGCGAAGCTGTTAATGACCTAATTACCACTTGTGCTCCATATAAACCAAGTAGTTTCCTCTATACTTGTGATTATTGTGGGACTGATTATCATTCCGAAGGAGGATTTGTACCTCCTTGCAATAATTGCGGAGCAAGATTAAGAAGAGTAGAAATATAGTAACCTTATATTTAGTTGTATATTCCAAATAATTATGGAGGCATTACTATGAAAATCAGGAAGCGTGCAATATATGCTGCTGATGAATTTGAAGACTTTGATGAAGTCGATGAAGCCATTGGCGATAGATTAGATGATATTCAAGATTCTGTAGAAGATATGCAGGATACTGTTGAAGATATTCAAGAAGATTCTCCTGCTATCGATGTAGATAACAATATCACTGACCACCTTATTGCAGAATGTGAAAATTGCAAAGGAATATTCATTTCTGCAATGATAGCCTCTGACCAGGAAGTTACAAGCATTAGCGGTGTTTGTCCTCTTTGCAATAAGGAGACAGAACAGACACTTAAGTGGATAATCAAGGATTATCCCGAATAATTTTTATTTCTAATTCAATTTACAAAAACTCCCGAAGTTCCGGGAGTTTATTTTTAAAGATGTATGAATGAACTCACAGTTGATGCAATTATTTCATATGTAAACCCGTCTGATAAATTATGGGCATCTGATTATAGCAAGGCTACAGGAAATTACAATGTAACCGGTCCAAGATTTAGGTCTTGGGGCACATTAAAGTATCTCTTTAGAGCTATAGCAGAGAATATGCCTTTTGTAAATAATGTAGTCTTAATTGTGGCAAGGGAAAGTCAAGTACCTGATTGGGTCAACAAAGAAAATGTTAGAGTAGTGTATCATAAAGACTTCATTCCGAAAGAATTTTTACCGACATTCAATAGCTGCACTATAGAATCATTCTTCTGGAATATTCCTAATCTTTCTGAAAAGATAATTTACTTTAATGATGATATGTTTGCAACAAATCCTCTAACTATAGAAGATTTCTTCACCAAAGATGCCCCTCATTTATATTTTGGAAATCCCGAAGGCTACTCCAAGAAAAACATATTTCGTTGTCAATGTAGAACCGGAATGGATATGATTTGCAATGTTCTTAGTATTCCTACATTTGAACCAAATGTGATTATAAAGCCCCCACATGTTGCATCCCCTATAACTAGAGAAAGTTTAATTAAAGTTCACGAATTATGTGAAAAACATATAAAGAATTCCGTATCTATGTTGAGAAAGCCTTCAAATGTGAATCAATATATTTATTCTTATTATCAATATTTTACTAACAACTATGTATGTGCTTCCCCTGCATTCGCTTATTTTGAAATAAAGGAGAGTACTATTGCAAAAATTGAAGATGCTATTCTGAGTAAAGATTATCAGTTAGTGTGTATAAATGATTCAGGCAAGTTGCGCGATTATAAGCAACTTAGTTATCAGTTACAGGAATGTTTTGAATCAAAGTTCCCGAATCAGTGCAAGTATGAATTCTAATAAAATATTATTTTCTCTAATAATACCAATATATAATGTCACGCAATATTTACTGACAAACTGTTTAGATAGCGTCGTTGCTCAATTATCTGAACATAATGATTGCGAATGCCTTCTTATTGATGACGGAAGTACAGATGGCTCTGCAGATATTTGCGATAATTATGCAAATAAATATGATATATTTAAAGTATTTCATAAAGAGAACCAAGGAAATTGCTTTGCAAGAAATCATGGAATTAATAAAGCTGTCGGTAAATGGATATTATTTTTAGACGATGATGACTATTTATTAGATAATTATTATAACAATATCTTCAATGCAGTCGATATTTACGGTTCGCATTTTAATAATATTTGTTTTAATCATAAGCGACTTTCGCATAAAGACAATGACAAGGAATATATCGCAGCTAAGCGAAATGCACCTCTTAAGGAACTTAAAATTCGAACAATAGCTAATTCAAGTTTTAATGCTCATTGCGTTATATGGACTCATATATACAGTAGAGAATTTATAGTTAAAAATAACATTAAATTCCCTGAAACCTATACTTGCCCAGAATTACATCAGTATAAAGACGAGGATAGTTATTTTAATCTTCTCTGCTATAATTATGACAATTTAATTCTAGAATTACCATTTTATGGAATAGCACATCGTATTCGAGAAGGTTCTACTAACCAAAAACAGCAAAGATTTAAACAGGTTCCTAATGGATACTATCTCTCAGATTTATATCATGATGTAATGAATAGAAGTATTCAAAATCCTCAGTTAATCAAATTCTTATTACAAAAGGCGCAGAAATTTAATATTTCTCTTTAATGTTTTAAATCGTTATTGATTAATGATATCCAACCCACTAAACTATTCACGAGGAAATCACAATGAAAAATTCAACAGATTATGATTACAACAAGATATTCAACATTCTTAAGTGGCTGTCTTTCTTAGGAGTATTCTTTATTGCATTTAGTATCCCAGCACTATTCGGGACAGATGTAGAGGCTGAATATGAAGAGCCTACAATAAAACCTACATTTACTTTGTCACTCGGTAAATTAAAAACATTTGCAACTGTTCCTGATACTTCTTATGCATTTGAAATCAAAGCGAATAGAGAAGCAGCAAAAGAACGAATGGGCGAAGCCTTATATATACTTGAATACATCGACAGTGTTGAACCTGAAGTAGAAGAAGTGGTCAATACAGTGTATGTAGGCGAGTTCTACATTACAATGTATGCCGCTACAGTTGAACAGTGCGGAAATGATTTAGGCATTACCGCTAGTGGAAGGCCTTGCACAGATGACCCGACTTGTTGGACTGTTGCTGTAGACCCGAAAGTAATTCCACTTGGAACATATCTGATAATTGAAGGATATGACGGAATTGTTTTTAGAGCAGATGATACAGGTTCTGCTATAAATGGATACGATATTGACATCTTTACTACAAGTGAATCTGAAAGTAAGCAATTTGCTAATCAGTCCGGAGTTAAAGTTTGGATAATTGAAGATTAGGAGATTAGACAATGGGTCCAGAAGAAATAACTAAATTATTTATCTTAGTTGTAGGGTTCGGCATGGGATTTTTAGTATCCTTCGGAATGTTTGCACAAGTCATTGCACAGAAACACGACCTTAAGAAAGAATTAGAAAAAGTTAAGGAACAGAGAGATTTCTATTCATATCTTATTGCCGCTAATAAATTCAATTCAAATGTAACAATAATGTCAAAAGATGAAAATGGTGATTATTTTGAGGAGTTAAAATGAAGAAACTAATCCGTTACATCTACGCTTCTGAAGTAAACATTGATACAAGTTTGTTTAATGGAACTCCATTCAAATGTGACACAGGGACTTCTTATTATAATGATTTCTTAAATACAGAAGAATTAGCATACAAACAGAAGGCTAAGAATCGTGATGGTAAGATAGTCTTGATGACTCCTAATGAATACTTTTCTGAGTGCAGTAAACATGGTTTTGACGAATTTGTTTCGGTAGAGAATCTCATGGAGCAGAGGCGTTATGACAAAGAATTAAATAATCAATATATGGCAGATATGGAAAAGGGAGATAAGTTTCCTGTATGTTACATCAATTATGCTGATAATTGTCAAGAAGGTCTTCATAGAATGATAGCCGCAGGCGACCTCTATGGTTGGGATACTAAATTTCCTGTATTAATAGTTACTGCTTTTGACGAAGAACGCGAAGCAAGATGGAAATTGATAGACAAAGTAAACAATTTCCGTCGTTGGAAATTTAAAGATATATGCAAAGAGGCTGTAGATACATTAGCCGATTGGCAATCTCCTCCGCCTCCTGATTTTCTTGATTTATTCAAAAATGAAATCATCAGTATAGCAAAGCAACAAGGCTATGATATAGATATAGAATTAGACCAAGAAGAGTTAGATGGTTATCATCGAGTTAATGTATATCTAACTCGTTTTGGGGATTATATTGATGAACATAGAATGGAACCTGTTGAGTTCTGGCTTGAGAATCTTTTTGATATGGATGCACAGTCCTCAGAATTGTCGCTAGACGACTTAGATGACTTGCTTCTCATTTAGAATCAGTAGAATCGTTATAGTATGTAGATACCAATATCAATAAACATCTAGGAGGAAATGGTATGTACATTATCAGAGCAGAAAAGTTAGAAACCGATTTCAGAGATTTTTGTAATGCAACGGATTCAACCCTTGTAGAGGCTTTCAAGTGCATCAACTTGTCCCCTGCTACTTTCCTCAGATGGAGGAGCAAGGCAGAAAACGGCGGCCAGGTTAGCGTTCGTCCTACTGTACTTGATAAGATATGCACACTCATAGACAGTGACCCTACCAACTACATCTTAGGCGAGACTAAGTTTTCAGGTGGAAGCAAATCCAATCATAAATCTTCGTCTAAGAGACTTAAGAACGGCACTAGAGTAACTGTTTATTCTAAGCCTAAGGATGAAGTAAAAGAACCTAAGGCCTCTTCAGTTGATTCTATGCATTCAGCGGCTCGTTCTTTTAGCGGCCACATGGAGATTTACAGAAGACTTTTGGGTGTGTCTAGAGATTACATGAATGAAATCTACGAAGGATATTCAGAAATTGAATCAGGCGAAAGCAGTCTGTCTATCTCAACTTATATGGATATCTCAAGAGCATTCATATCTGTATACAAGCAGATGGAAGACGGTCCTGTCAAGAATGCATTTGAGATGATTGCTAAGGAATACAATGATATATTCGTAGGAGTTGTATACTTCAGAGATGTAAGAAAAGTTAAGTAACTTTCTGTACATATTTTATCCCCTAATTAAGTGCCTCCAAATCGTTAAAGAAGATATAATGATTTGGAGGTGCTTAATGTTTAATTCAGATAAAATCAACGAATATGTAGATATGATTGGTAAAGAACAAACTTTATCCGACCATTATAATCAGATATATCTATATGAGAGTCTCATAGCAGGTGCACTCATCTATAGGGCTAAATCTAAGCCTGATTATGATGAATCAAAAATAATTCCAATAATCACTTCTATACTACAGTGGATTAAGGGAACAGATTTTTATGATGCTCCTGCGTCTACTAGATTCCACGGAGCCTATGAAGGCGGCTTATTAAACCATTCATTATCTGTCTATAATAAGATGGTAGAATTGCACGAGGTTAAAACATTTAAAGATGTGAATCTAGGCTCGGCTACTTTAGTTGCCTTGACACATGATTGGTGCAAAATCGGAAAGTATGAACAATACATCAAAAATGAGAAGAATAGAACGACCGGACAATGGGAAGAAAAGTTGGCTTATAGATGGAATGATAAGTATATAGGATTAGGTCATGGGCCACAATCTCTCATAATGGTTTCACAGTTTTGTACAACAAGTTTAACTAGTTTAACCTTTGAAGAAATGGCTGCTATTAGATGGCATATGTATACATATGATGTGACTTCTTATGATGTAGACGACTTAAATAAATGTAACAGCAAAATTCCTTTAGTGTTACTTACTCAATTTGCAGACCAGATGGCTGCCGGAGAGAATTAAAATAAGAATCGTTATAGTAAGTAGCATCAATAATCCAAAAGGAGGATTAATATTATGAAGAAGTTTATCGCAGGTGGATTTTATCTTATATCCATATTTTCTGCTATCATGGTTGCAGGAGTTCCTAATGTAGCAAATTGGTGGGACCTGTCAATTCCTTATTATCTTGCATTTTTCATATCACTAATCATTGGAACTTGTCTTACATTCACAAATCAGATTCGTAGAGTTACTTACCCTATTCTTGTCTGCATGAGTGCTTGGGCATATAAGCATAAGATAGTAATGACGAAGTTTACTAGGAATACTTATAGAGTATATCAGGCAACACATAGTTCTTATGGAAAGTTGTTTGATTACACTCAGGCTCTTTTTGATATCTACTTAGAAGGTATTAAGTCATAAGGAGAAACAATATGGATAATAGAGAAGAACTTTTTAATAAGGTTGCAGATGCAGTAGGCTTGGAAACTCCTGAAGAAAATACAGCAATAGCAATTAGAGATACTATGCAGACTGAAATTTCTATTGCACTCGGTAAGATGTATGAAAAGGGATTTTATGCAGGCAAACAGGAGACTATTGATAACACTTTGATTGTTCTGCATACTTTTGCTGACAACTTGTCTAATAAGACAGATAAAGAGATTGTTAATCAGTGCATCAAGTTAGTTGAGATGATGAAGAAATGAGTGTATACAGAAATTATAGTTTATATAATAGCACGCTACCGCTGCATTTCTTTAATTATAAAGAATATGCTGTAGCCGATTGCGCAGTTATGTTGAAATCAAAGACAGTTGTCTGCCCTAATAGGTTTTGCTTTAAACATGATTGCACAGGATGTGAATACTACAAGTTATTTGAGAGGAGAATAAATGTCTGATAAAAAGATTTTTTATACAGTAGAGCCTATTGAAAAGGAAGTAACCAAAGAAGAGTTTGAGGAGTTTGTAAATAACTATCCAAGAAAACTCGAAAGAGACTGGTGCGGAATTAGTGAACCTCCTCTTATATCTTACAATGACTTGGAACTTGCTAATAAATGGCCTTATAGTGTAGTCGCAAGGACTTGGGATTATACCTGTACTCCTCATGGTATTGCTTATACTGATGAGGAGAAGGCGTATTACATAATGGCTAATTACGAAGAAGTATTTGCTAGTAAGACCGGCTATGAAGAACCTGATAGGTGGAGTCATGTCGAAATGCGATTACCTGACGGGCATTGGATTGATAAGAGAATAGATTACTGGAAATCTGTAGATGACCATACCTACAAAATTATCATAGAAGGTACACCCTACACTGTAGATAAATCTGATTGTATGTTTTATCTCCTTTCTGGAGAGGTTGGTTTAGTTGATGGTGAGAAGAAAGGCGAAGCTAATGATGAAAGCAAATAAATCACAAACCGAAGTAAATCTTATTTGTGAAATCTGTAATAAGCCATTTAGTGTCGTTGCATCAGATATAGATAACGCTAATGAATATTACTATCAGAATATGATACTTAATACTGGGGAAGTTCCTGCTCCAAAATATGAATTTAATAAGAAATTATGTAAAAACTGCTGTAATAATATGAATCAAGTAATTGCAGATAAGTTAATAGAACTAGGTTTTGTAAAATACAATTATTCTGAATTAGATAATGTTCTAGTTAGTATTTTAGGGAGCAACAATAAATGAAAGCAAATAAGGAACAGTTACAAGCAATTAATTCAAAATCAGATAGAATTCTTTGTCTTGCAGGTGCAGGAGCCGGTAAGACAAAAACTATGATTGATAGAATATCAGCGTTAACTAAGAAAGGAATCAATCCTAATTCAATCTTAGCACTTACATTTACAAATGCTGCCGGTGCAGAAATGCGAGAAAGATATGAGAGGATGAATATAGGAAAGATAACTCCTCAGTTCAGAACTTTTCATTCATTCTGTTATTCAATTGTATGTAAGGACCCCGCTATTAGGTCAGGATTAGGATATGATTCTATCCCAAATATTGCATCGGAATCTGAAGAGAAAGAGATAATTGAAAAGGCGAAGGTACAGTGTAAGATAGCTCTTTCAGCAGACCAACTTGCACATAGAAATGAATTGACAAAGAAACAGCAGTTCCAGGCAGAATTGTTTGATAAAGCAGTATATAGATTGATGCGTCAGGCTAACATCATTACTTTCGACAAATTAAATAGCGAAGTAGCAGACCTGTTTGCAGCCGACCATATATCTACAAAGCCTTATAAGATGAAATATAACTACATATTTGTAGACGAGTTCCAAGACACAGATGAATATCAGATTAAATTCTTGAATTCATTTCCTGATACAAATTTTTATTTCTGTGGAGATTGTCTGCAGAATATTTATGCTTTTAGAGGAACTTCTAACGAGTTTATCAAAGCATTGTCAAATACTCCTGGTTGGGAGAAGATAAAGTTATTCACCAATTATCGTTCCACTAATCAGATATGCGAATTTGCTAACAACTTTAGCAAAACATATGCAGATGATTCTTATAGAATTGAGATGCAGGGAACTAGAGATGGAGAGAAAGTAATAACTAAGATAGTAGATGCTCCGTCTAATTATTCTGCAATTAATACAGATAATATTGATGATGTATTAGATGAATTGCAGAATTTATCAGGCACTACGGCTATACTCTGTAGGACAAATAAAGAAATAGTAGAAGTGACTTCATATCTCAAAGAAAAAGGAATAGAATACACATCTAGTAGAGACACAAAGATGATGCATATTCTAGAAGCATCTGTTTCAGATGATTATCTCGTTGGATGGTTAGCATCGTTCCTTACTTCTGATAAGTATGGCGAGTATATAAGATTGTCTGCTAATAAGTCTACAGACATCAATTGGTTCCTTAAAACTTATGGAAAAAATAGTAAAATTTCAAATACTGCAAACAAAATAGATAAGTTGCGTACAATAGCAACAGACCCTAAACCTGTAGCAGATAAAATCAAGAAGATAAGCGAATTGCTCAAGGTTAGTATTGAGGTTCCGGACAAAGAATTATTTGGAATAGATTTACTTAATTATGTCAAAGAAAAAGCAGAGGAGGTTAAATCTTCTGAACTCTATGTAGGAACTATCCATTCTGTCAAGGGACTCGAGTATGATAATGTATTTGTTATGAATGTAAATTCTTATTGCTTCAAGATAAATAGCAGTGAAGAAATGAGTAATCTTTACTATGTAGCGATTACTAGAGCCAAGAATCGTTTATATGTATATAAGATAGCAGGATGGTATGACTAATGTTTGATTTAAGCAAGTTAACATCTTCTACAGCAGACTTTCAGAAGTATGTAGAACCACAATTATATGATTCTGGATTATTCAGTCCTCAGGATTCATATGTTATTGTATGCGAGGGCGATACCGATGATTTGAGAAAAAAGATGGACATGTATGCAGGAATTGATATGTGTACCATCGATAGACAGAATCAGGTCATTCAAGGAATAGCAAGTAGAATACAAAGAGGGCCTTGTTGGAGAACATTTACTATCAGAGCCATAACAGATAATGGTAGTCTCAACACTGAACTTAAGAAAAGGGCACTTGCTATAAAGAACGGAGATATGTATCCTACTTGGACAGTTCAGGCGTATATAAATACTGATGATACTGATGTATCAAAGATAAAATGTACTGTAGGAATTGTTAGAACAGTTGAATTGTTTGATTACATTCTTGATAACATAAAAGATGAGGGAATAAATACAGTAGCAGGACTTGTTGAAGCACTTGATAAGCAGCCTTATATAGGCGACATTGATGTTAGACAGAACTATTCAGGAGGTGCTATATTTGTCTCTTGTAATTGGGATAGAATGATTCTTAAAGGAATTGATGTCAAAATACTTACAGGTTTATTTGATAAAGGAGTTATATAATGCCTACAGGAACAAAGATACTCAGTGCTAGAAATAGTTATATGAAGTTCGGAAGAAACACAAGATGGAATTCTATCATGTATACTGTTGTTTCCAGAAAGAACGAAAATGCTGAGTATGCAGATAATTACAATACAGATGATAAGAAACTATTCTTAACCTATATAAGATACCTTTCTAAGAATATTCCTATATCAAGATTCTTGAGATTAGATACTCCGATAGTCCTTGAGGATTTTTCAAAATTGGTAGCCTACGATACAACTACTGGCTACTATCTTGAAATAGATGATAAAAATGAAAAAGTACGAGTGTATTGGGAGGTTACATGATGAAAGAATTAATTCCCTTGCAGTGTCCGAATTGTACCGGACATGTTGACCCGATAACATTAACTTGTCAGTCATGTGGACTTCACTTCAAAATGAAGTCGGACGGAACTTTGGTAAAGGTAGAAGTATCCGATATTAAGTGGATACCTATTGGCGAGTGTATTACTATCCCGGGATTTTATGTAGAAGAGAATCCGGAACAGGCTATGGAGATGGGTTTACACCAACTCGCAGAGAAAATGGCTGAGCGAATTTTGCCGCTTATGGAATTTCAAGCTATGTATGATATGAAATACAATGACTATGTGATATACAGCAGACTTCGTGTAGAGGAGCCGAAGTTTGATAATCGGAAGTTTTTGGAAAATAAGAATTTGTTTCAGCATATCAGGGGGTACTAAATGAGAACCGTTAGATGTGATAAATGCGGAATTACTTATGATTTATCAGATAAAGAAACTGTAGCTAATATTCAGCAAAAATCTATTCATGTTATAGTTGCTTCTGCCCGTAATAATATGAATGAGCCAGAACAACGAGTAGAAGAATCAATTTCCGTAGATTTGTGTTCGGAATGTCAAAAAGAGTTATCTACGATTTATGAGGCTGCTGTGGTAAATGCACTAATCCGTATTAAGGGATGGATTCAAGGTGATGATTCAGATAAGTCTGAAGTTAGCCTTTGATTTACGCAAGGAGGATAAAGAATGAGCAAGTTCGACTACATAACAAAAGATGGAGATTTAACATTAAGCCTTGCAAACGATTTAGAACAAGTTGCAAATAAATATGGGTTAACTTTACTTTCATTTGTTGAAGATGATTTTGAAGGAAATATAGTAGCATATTTTGATTTATACAAGGGGGAGGCAAAATGAAAATCAAATCAATTTACATAGACGGATTACACAATGCCGTCAATAAGACCTACGATTTTAATGATATGGTCTATATATTCGGTCATAATGGTGCCGGTAAATCTACTATCTTACAAGCAATTCAACTTAACTTGTTAGGATATATTCCGGGAACGAATAAAACTAGAGAAGCAATACTTCGACATTCTCCTTGTAAGAAGATTGTAACTAGGTTAGAGTTAGTAGGAGACCCTGAAGTCGATTCTGTATACATTGAACGAACAATATCCGCCACTCTTAATGAAGTAGACACTATTCCTGGTAATCTTGATACTGCTAAGATATTAGAAGGATTAGAACTTCCTATATTTAACTTCAATGAGTTTGTTGGACAGACTGCAAACAAATTGAAAGAATATTTTATCAAGAATATTCTTCCTACAGTAGATAATGTATTAGATTGGGAAACTATATTAACTGACAGTATTGCAGATTGTAATATTGAGGACAAGGACAGCCTTGTTAAGTATGGTTTATCTTTGATTCCTCAGATAGACAGTACTACAGAAATATTGAATCAAGTAATTGGTGCTAATGCAAAGTTTAAGGAAGAACAGTCTTTCAATAAGTCAGAAATTCAAAGGTTGCAGAACACTATTGATTCTTTAATCTTTTATGATGATTATATTGGACCTAAAGATATAGGAGAACTTAATGCGAACCTATTATCGCTTAATGCGATTCGTGACCAACTTATTAGGTATAATTCCGCCTTAGAGGCAACTAAATCGGCCAATGAGGAATTGGATAGACTCAAGAAAGATTTAGAGCAGTTAGGTGGACAGGCAGAATACGATAGGTTGTCTACTGAAAGACCTATCCTTATTGAAAAGCAGAAAAAGTTAACAAGTGATATAGCCGTTAGCACTAATGCACTTGCTGCACTCAGGGCTGCCGATGCTGCGACTTCCTCAATTATTCAAAGTGAAGGAGTTTGCCCTTATACTAAGACTTCTTGTAAATCAATTCTCACTAAAATTGATGAGTTGAGAGCAGAGTCAGTTGAAAGAAAGGCTCACAATGCAGAACTTTCACTTGAAATTGATAAATTAAATAGAGAACTTGAAGAAGTAAATATCAATCTGCGTAAGGTAGAATCTACAATCTCTGATTTCCAGACCATCTGGAATAGAATAGTTACACTAGAGAAAACACTTCAGGATTTGCCACAGAAGCCTAATGTAGAGAAAGACATTACTGAACTTGACATTGAAATTGCAAGTCTGACTGAAAGTAAATCAAAGTTAGAAGCAAATATCAGATATAATGAAACAATTGAAAATATTACTAATCTAAAATATGAGGCCGAATTGCAAAGCAAGGCTCTGGCATGCTGGGTCAAGACAACAGATACTAACGGCCTGCAGACTACTTTGATGATTGCACCTTTTGAAGAATTAGCAGAAAAGATGACTCATTATATCCAAAAGATGTATAATCGTGATGACATACAGGCGCACTTTAACATATCTAATAAGGCAAACTCGTTCAGTTTCGGACTTGTAAGAAATAGGACATATATTCCTTATGATTTGTTATCTTCGGGTGAGAAATGCTTATATACACTTGCATTGATGGTTTGTATCATCAAGAATAATAAATCACCTTTAAAGGTTCTACTTTGTGACGATATGTTTGACCATTTAGACAATGTTACTATTGAAAGTACTTTTGTCGCGTTAAAGAGTATAGAAGATGTGCAGTTTATCTTCGCTGGTGTAAAAGAATGTGAAAGTGCAAAAGATGTTATTCTTGAAATTTAACCTTTGATAGTATTGACAGAATTTCGCTCTTCCATTATGTTGTTCATTTGATGGACAACCTCCTTTCTTAAATTGGCCTTGTGGACTGTGCCCCCACAGGGCCAATTTTATTTTTGAATCGTTATAGAAAATATATTATAATATAATGGAGTGCTTGTTATGAAATGTAAAGATTGCAAATGGTTAGTACCAGAAGAAATAGAACTCCATGGTTCGCATAAGAAAAAGCAAGTATACATTTGCAAGAGCCCTAACAAGAAAAGACACCATCATTCAAAGAATATAAAGTATGACATAAAGCAGTTTTGTCAAATCGCATGTAAATCTGGTTTTGAGCCGAAGGAGGATTAAATGCAGTATATAGTCCCTGCAGTAGCTTACAAGGATGAAATAATCAAACATTCAGACATACTTCGATATTCTGAGAAGATGCTTTTTTACAATGGTTGTTACGAGCATGGCCGTATCAATATCGAAACTGAAAGCACTAATGGACGATATCAGTGGGCAATAGTTGATAAAGATAACAACTTGGTAGGATATATCAGTTATCAGGCAGATTATTACTCGGGTAGCATATATAGTTTTGGCTTAATTAATTTCACAGATAATCATGCCGCTTTAACAGCCGGAGTATTACAAGCTGTCAAACATATCAAGAGTCTAAATCCTCATAGAATTGAATGGAGATGTGTTTCTGATAATCCGGCATGTATCCGGTATTCCAAGATAATTAAGCGATTTGGAGGGCGAAGCGTTAAACTACACGATGTATTCAAGGATACAGGAGGTAGATATCATGATGAAGATTTATTTGAAATAATTTTTAATAAGAAGGATTCAGATGAAGGATAAAGATATAACCTCTCAAGTTAGTTTAATTTTAACAATTATCATACAATTAATTCTAATTGCAATCAAATTATTTAGAGTAGTCGATTGGCCTTGGTGGATTATTCTAATTCCTACAGAATTGACTTTAGGCCTGACACTCCTTGTGTTTATCACAATTTTTATGATTCTTATAATTGAAATGGGGAAAGCAAAATGGCGAAACTATTAAGAAGTATGAAATGTTTCTTTACAGGCGGTCACGAATATTCCGATGAAAATCTGCGAGTCATGACAGACGAGCCTCATGATGTTGCTTCATTTACTAATTATTGCACAAAATGTGGTAAATCTTATGAAGTAGTTTTACCTTATGGCGTAGTTATGTCTACATGTTTAATAGATGTATATAAAGAAGCAAGATATAATGCGGCTGTAAATGAGGTACATACACTTGTATCTGATTGGAAACCTGTGGACGCAAATCTTGAATATATTAAGAAAAAATATTTCTAACTCAGAATCGTTATAGTATATGTAATTAATAATATCAAAAATCCAAGAGGAGGTTGTGAGGATGTCATACATTTCAGATTGGAAATGCGGTGCCCTTAGCGACGATGAATATCGTGCTGCTTGTCAGGCTGAAGTACTTGCTGATATTGCTGCTATGGCTAAGATGGAAGCTGAATATGCAAGATGTGAGGAAGAAAATTCCGGATACTATACAGGTGAAGGTCCTGTAGAGTTTGAAATCACTTATCTTGAAGGTGAGAAATTTGCTGTAGCTATTCATACTGATGATACGCGGGGAGCAAAATATAATACTCAGTGCACAATGGAAGGTACGATGGCTGAGATTTTTTATATTTCAGATAAGATGAAAGAAAAGGGCCTTAAGGCTACTTTCGATATACAGTAAAGGAGAACAATATGGATACAATATCGAGACAGGAACTTATCAAGAAAGCATCACAGCTTTACTATTCCAACGGAACTTCTCCGCTTACTGATGCAGAGTTTGATAAACTCATTGAAGAGGAAAGAGCAGAAAATCCTAATTCACCTCTTCTTGGAGTAGGTCACGGATATGATATCAGCCTTACTTCCGGTCAGAAGATTGAGCATAAGTATGGTACAGTTGGCAGTTTGCCTAAGTGTCATAATTGGGATGAATTCCCGAAAGGTCTTAAGGATGTAATCGTTTGTAGCACACTTAAACTTGATGGTCTGAGTTGTGCAATGTATTACAGAGATGGCGTAATGTATCAGGCACTTACACGAGGTGATGGTCAGGTAGGTATCGATATCACAGAAAAGATTCATAAGATTGCACCTGACTATGTCACTATTGCAGATAAGACATTTACTGGTGCAGTTAGAGGCGAAATCTTGATGTCTCTTAAGCAGTTCGAAGAGTATTCAAAAACTCGTGATGACACAAAGAACCCCAGAAATACTACAGCAGGTCTCATCAATGCAAAAGAAGTTAGCGATGACCTCAAGTATTTGACAGTAGTTGTTTATACAGTAATTGGAATTGAAACAACAAATTCATATCCTTTCCCTCTCTATCCATTTACAGATTATACTTCAATGAATAAATGGCTTTGCGAGAATTTTAGCAATGTTGTTAAGACAAGTATTTATCGTTATCACAATGCCAGTGAATTTGATGAGAGTATGAAAGTTTATCGAAATGAGTGGTATAACAAATATCCTGCAGACGGCATTGTAATTACAAATAATCATATTGAATTTGTCCCTAAGGATACAGGAGCATATATCAAATATGCATCTACTGCTTTTAAGTTTAAAGCAGAATCTGCAGAGACTGTTGTAAAAGGTATTGAGTGGAATCTGAGTAAGACAAAGAATCTTGTTCCTGTTATTCAAGTAGAACCTATTCAGTTATCTGGTGCAACTGTCAAGAGATGTGCTGGCTGTAATGCGTTATATATTTTAAATAATAAAATAAGTATTGGGAAAAAAGTGAGGATAACTCGTGCAAACGAGGTAATTCCGAAGATATTAGAAATACAAGATGAGGATGGAGGTTGGAAAAAATGTTCGGGTATATCTACATGACAGTGAACAATATAAATGATAAAATTTATATTGGAAGACATAGGTGGGATGGGCATCCGGAAGATATGCCCGCGGTTTTAGATAGTATAGGTTCTTATAATTATGAAGATTGGTTAGCGGGATTTGAAGCTGGGCATGGATTTAAAATCTTTCCTATTGACCCTCATTATATCGGTAGCGGTAAGGCTTTACTAGATGATGTAGAAAAATATGGAAAAGAAAATTTCTATGTGATGGATATTCTAGATATCGCAGATACTCCACAAGAATTAAAACAGAAAGAGACTGAATGGATTGAATGGTATAAGCGCCAAGGACGACCCATGTATAATATATCAGATAATGGATATTGGGGAGTATATAAAGATGAATTATCTGGAGATGCTTTAAACGCGTATATAGAAAACCATAAGCGTTCGGGAGACGCTTCTCGATTCGGCGATTGTAAAGGTGAAAACAATGGAAACTATGGTCATCATTTAAGTGCAGCATCTAAGCAGAAGATGAGTAGAGCACTCAAAGGCCGAGTTCAATCAAAAGAAGAAAGAAAAATGAGAAGTAAAGCACATAATCCTAATTTTAACCCGCCTAATCAAAAGGGTAAACGTGTTATGCATCTTGGAAATAATTGGACTTTTGTCAGCGCAGACGATATTGAAAGCTATTTAGCTAACGGATGGGAATTTGGACAAGGTAGATTCTGGATAACCAACGGAATTACTAATAAACATGTAACTGAAGAGCAATTTGCTACAATGAACCAAAATATTTGGAAGCGAGGTATGCACCGTGGAAAATAAATATGTAACTGAAGAACAATCGATATTTGTGCCTACAACGTGTCCAGTATGCGGTGCAGAACTTATTTGGGAAGGTGTTCACCTTAAGTGTCCTAATCCTGATTGCAAAGATATGCAGATTCAGGATTTGCTTGTATGGTGTAGTAATATTGCTCCCACAGATGGTCTTGGTGATACGCTTAAGCTCAAATTCTTTGAGGAGGTAGGTATCAAGTCTATTGAAGATATTTATGATACGGTCATCATACCTGAATCCAGAGGTGTGCAGAAGTCATTATTTCAGAATATGGTTTCCGGGTTAAGAAATAATAATGTATCTGTAGTATCTGCTCTCAAGGCACTTAATATTCCTAGGTTGGGAGATGCAACAGCAGAACTTCTTTCCCATTATCCCGAAGATATTGAGCAGTTGATAAATGGAATTACTCCTTATAATCTTGCTTATAAGGTCGGAACTGCAAATTCTGAGTCAATTATCAAACATATTGACAAATTTAAGAGATTGAAATTCATAAAAGAAAATATAGAGTTTGATAACAATTCCTCGAATAATTCAAGAATTAAGGTAGCAATTACTGGTTCACTCAGTATTTCAAGAAAAGAATTTGAGAAGTTACTCAATGAAAATGGATTTGCCCTTGGAGACATAACAAAGGATACAAAGTATCTGATTACTGATGACCCGAATGGAAATAGTAGCAAAAATGTCAAAGCAAGCAAATTGGGTATTGAGAAGATAACAGAAGCAGATTTCAGGGCAAAGTATAATTTCTAAAAGGAGAGGTGTATGAGCAAAATCAATCCAGGTGAACTCAAAGTAACAGATGAGGGCATAATGAAATATACAAAAGTAGATAATGTTAGCGGAAATGTCTACACTTATGAAATGCTCATGCCTAGAGAGGTTTTTATTGAAGCCTATTATAAATATATTCATGATGCGGATAGGCCTTTAGTTATTTACGGTCAGTCAGTCAATCAAGATGACCCATATCCTTCTACTGTACCTCAGGTTTATCTTCATGGCGAACTTGAAAAATTGAATGGGTTCGACCTTGTGTATATTCCCAAAGAAGATATACCGAAAGAAGAAGGCATATATAAGTGTAAGGTAAAGACTTGGAAAACTAAAGAAGTTGTTTCGGCAATTCTATACTATTGGAAAGCAAAAGAACCTCTATTCAACAACTATCTTGGACTTGTTTGCAAATTTGGTGATGACGAAGCTATGGAATATGCAAGAGAACAGTATGATAATAAGGTGAATCATCTATGAATATCTGGCTTCTGCTCATTGTAATATTTTATCTAATATTGTTGATAATCGGATATATTGCTGCAAATTGTAAGTTGACAAAGAAAATAGAAGTAGTAATAAATATAATCGGAATGGCGTCACTATTCTGCGGAGTAATATCAATAATAGGATATTTTATAACATCAGGATTTTAATTTAGACTTCTGTCACACTTATTTTTAGTAAAGCCCTATCGTCTTCTCCTTTCTTCGATAGGGCTTTTACTTTGGATATATTTGTCTTATAATTTAATTAGGTTCCTTATTTGGACCTCCTTATTTCGTCATGGCCTGTCCTGCTTCTTCCATACTTAGCAGGGCAGGTTCTTTTACTGTAACCTTATATTTATATAAGTTGTTTTATTACAAAGGGAGATAGTTATGGCAACACAGATGACACTAGAAGTACCGAATGCTAATACAACAATTTCCCCCGGAAATAAGATTCAGATAGGTAGATTTGATGCACAGGTCTGGATAGTCAGATTTGGCTGGTATTCTTTTGGGGGTAATAGGTCTGTTTGCGGTTGGTATCTCCAAGCAGAAGCAAGTGACGAAATCAAACCTATCTTCAAGATAGATTTAGACGATATTTATATCATTACGACAGGTTAAGTATGGCGAGAGATTTCTTATACTGTGAAGAAACAGATACAAAGATATATCCTAATGATATTGTATCAATCTCGACATATCCTAATATTAAATGGATCACAAAAAGAGGTTGGTACAAGATAGATACCGTTCAAAAGAATGGGTGGTATTTTGTATCTATTGCAGATAAGACAATAATTCCTGCTGACCAAGTAGATATTACTGCCGTTACAAAGGATGTTGAGCAAGGTACTTCTGAATATAGACCTACTCTTAAAGATATTGATACTACTCCGGCTGAAGTAAATTACATTGTTATCCCCGGAACTAATATCAGGCTCTATGATAGTGATATTGTAAAAATCTCTAATAAACCACGAGTAAAGTGGATAGTTCATTCCGGCTGGTTTATCTATGATAGTGTTCAGAAC
>Ga0265301_10002481_pt1 | contig 21196 bp, 16 predicted proteins | sample AusTroGonzalo_MG_2_FD_193488 | JGI IMG/M metagenome (GOLD analysis project Ga0265301, IMG submission 193488) | Bovine rumen microbial communities from tropical cattle in Woodstock, Queensland, Australia - Gonzalo_04 | ecosystem: Host-associated > Mammals > Digestive system > Stomach > Rumen ... | reverse complement strand
TCCTAAAGGTCTTTGCCAATGGTGAAGAACTTCACTGGGATTGCGGTAGTACTGATAAGATGGTGCAATGTACATTCACTGTCAAAGAAGATACTTTTATAACTGTTCACTATGTAACTATACAAAAAGGATAACACACTATGATTGCAGTAGTTGTTAAATACACAGAACCGGGTGTCGTTGCAGACACTGGTCTCATCTATGAGGCTCTGGAACATACCAAAACTATGGAATGCTCTAGTGTAATTGCTCTGCCTGAAATGCTTACAGTCAAGGATCCTATGGGTAAGGCTTGCTCTTTCTTCTATGATACTATGACTGAATTGTCCATCGATGGTAAGTCTATCGAAAAATTCACCATGAAGGATATTGTTACCGCACTTACTCCTTCTAAGGGAGGTAATGGCTAATGATTAAGGTTGTTGCTAAATTTAAAGAAAAGTTCTGGGATAAAGAAGCTAATGCTGAAATCCCAATGGACACCATTTATATGGGTGAAGCTCTTTCTGTTGAATCCCAAGAAGATGGTATGAATGTCCAACAGAAGTTCAATGGTCATAATAACGGTATCTTCCTCAAGTATAAGGATATGTCTGTCCTTCAGCTTGACGATGCTACTATTGATGACTTCAAGGATCTTGATGCTCTCGAAGCAGCTTGTCGTACGGCTAACGCTACCAAGAAGATCACATTCGTTGGCGTTAACTTCACTGTTGGTGAAGATGTTGAAGAACTGTCAGATCCTACGGATATTGATATTACTGATAACTTCAAGAAAGATGGCAAAGTTGAAGATAAGGTTCTTTATCTTCAGGCTAATGAACGCTTTGAAATTCGTGAAGTTTCTGTAGAAAATGCTGAAGTTACTGTTAAGCGTGTTGAAGTTATTACTCCGGCACATGATGGTCTTCCAGCTACTTCTGAAGATATGATTCAAGCTACTGTTCATGGCATGCAGGGTAACGTTGTTATGTCCGTACTTGTTCAGGAAGTAAAGAAAGAGGATGAAGATTCTTCTAGTGGTTCTAGCGAATCTTCTAGCAGTTCTTCTACTAAAGATAAGGTGACAGTAACTATTGTTATTGCTTCTGGCTCTGAAGATTATGTTTCTGTAAGTCCGTCTTCTAAGGAAGTTGAAGTAGGTAAAGATGCTGAATTTACAGTAACTAAGGCTGAAGGTGCTACTGGTACAGTTTCTGTCAGTGCAGGTACTCTTAATGAAGCTGAAACGACTCTTATTGTGGCAAAAGTTGAAGCTGCAACATTTGTTACAGTTACATATACTCCAGCTAATAATTCTGAACCAGATGACGGTAACAATACCTAATAAAAAAAAAGATTGGAAGAGGTCTTTACGACCTCTTCCTTTCTTTCCTTGCCACCCCTAGCATCACGGAAACTAGCCATGAGACTTAGCTGACTTTACGGGATAGAAGCAGTACCCTGCTCCTATCAGCATAAAGAAACAACTAGCCCACCACAAGTCATTTCCGACTTCCAGAGACATGATACGCATAGCTATAGATGCCATAATAATAATGACACCATATGCCGCTTTTTTACGGAAGAATCCGATAAACATAGCAGCGAAAAGGATAGCAGATACGATTGAAAGCAACATGATTGGCTCCTTGATGGATGATAAATTTGTTTTAGGATATAGTACCACACTATATCCTAGTTCATCCACAATTTAATATATCTTTCTATATAAGAATTTTACGTTAGCTCATAGATATTATCGAATAATGATTTAAACCATGGATCTGGGGTATCATAGTCCTCAAATTCATAGTCGATTTCGTCAGACAGTATCTTATTATTAAAGTACTTATCAATCATTGATACTTCTTCTGTAAAAGCATCAATTACCAAATATTCTGCTCCAAGCATATATTTACGTTGTTTCATTAGGAATGCCTTATATTAAGGAAAGACTACATTGCAATATTTAGTTGAGTTATATAGAAAAACATTTAAATGTAAGATTTGATAAGTCATTATTATATTAAGAAGTGAAGAATAGTTATAAAAAGACTGTTCAACAAGTTTCCTTGGATGGCTCCTTGGAAACACGCCTTAGACACTTACCACAACACAGTCTAGGCATTTTATAACACGCACGGCGGTGAGGAACTCTCCCTGGTTTCTCACCGCCACTTTGTTTTTTAAAATAGGTATACTGCTGGGGTCTTATGATTGGCGATGTAACTTTCCCTCAGCGGTATACTTATTTTTTTTTTCTAAGATCCTCAAGGCTTATATCTATATATTAAATTCTGATACAATCGACTGATTGTATATTAGATCTAATACTTATAATCAATTCAATAAGGGATAACTATGAATCTCAAACCTAGAACTTCCGCATCTAAAGCAACTCCAAAACCTGTTGAAGCTGAAGAAGCAGAAGAAGAAAAGATTGTAGCAGAAGTTCATGCTGAAAGTGAAGCAGTCGAAGAAGATGCAGGCGAAGATGATGATTCCGCCGAAGAAGTACTCGATGAAACACCAGAAGCTGAAGCAGCTGCTGAACCAGAAGAAGTTAAAGATGCAGAACCCGTTGCTCCGGCACCAGCTGTGGCTAAGACTCCAGCAGCACTTAAGGGAGTTCATAAGAAGTCTGCAAATACGAAGCGTATTAACTTGAAGCGTAATGAAGAAAAAGCTGCCAAGGTAGAAGAAGAAAATAAGTCTAAGAGAATTGGCAGAAGTAAGATTATCGAATCTTTCAGAAACTTCCTCGGTGAGAACATTGAAGGTATGGAAGACCTCACCTTGGAATCTGCAAAACAGTTCCTTGATTCTATCGAGAACTGGTTTAACGAACTTGTCACTAAGTACAGTTTGAATTTCGCAGGATTCTATTTTGGTCATTACCAGAAACCCTGCTGTTTCCGTGAACCTAACGGATTGATTTGCTTCATCGGCCCTCACGAAGAAATTAAGGCTGTGAGAGTCATGAACGAAATTAAGAAAGTTTGCTCCTTCGATAAAGATGGTAAGTTTATCGCAGGTGATCGTGGTCAAGATGCCGAAGGCAATGTGGTTGTCATTCCTAACAAGGCTGATACAGCTTACATTTGGCCTCTTTATAAAGAACATCTTGAAAAAGTTGTGGAAGGCTTGGATAAGCAGAAAGAAAAGCAGAAGCGTCGTGAAGAAAAGAACCTCGCTCGTGCATCCAACCTTCTCAAGTAATCTAACCTACCTCTTGTGTTAGAGTGAAATAGGGCAATATGGATTTCTCCATATTGCCTTATTTTTTACTCAGCAGAAGCTGGCGGATAATTCTTACTATTTGCGATAGCCTGATAATCTTTAGGCGTAGTATCGTACGGTTTCTTACCAGCTGCTTTAAGTTCCTTAGCTTTCTGAATAGCTTGCTTGATGTATTCATTTTGAACAGGTGAGTAGCACTCTAGTTCTTGAATAGCATCAATACCAATATACTTATCATAATACATTCTAGCTTGAGCTGTATCTTCAGCAGGTGCCATGACTATCATGGTTTCGCTTGCAGATGTGCAATAATGAACTTGCTGAATAGGCTTTTTTGTGGCATAGTTAAAGTCACAAGAAACATAAATTACGTTAGACGGACTAAGGTATATGCTATGAACGTATTTATTGATGAAATCTTTAATTTCAGATACATCAGTGTAATTTTCCATTACTTTTGCTAATTGAGCACTAGTCATAATAAAATCCTCTTTAATTTCAATAGAAAGTTAGAAATATGCAGCCTATACCTTTTGAAGCTATTTATGAAGTAGCTTTGTACACAGACGATATATTGATTGATCAATTTGATGAAACTGTAAATGTTATGGCATTTAATACTGAAGAAGCTTATACCATAGCAAAAAATTTATTATATGATAAATTGGTACATAAACGACCAGAAGTACCTTATGAGAATTATGTAGTAAAATTAAAAAGCTTCAATGAAGATCCACAAAGAGAAGCAAAAAATAAAATCTTAAAAATTTCATCTATGTTCTATTTAGCTACAGGATTAGAATTCTTATTTGCCTCATTATGTATTAGGCACATCCTTATAGCATCTTTATTGTCAGGTTTAGCTTTATACTTTGACAAACCTTTCCTTACTTATACCGCTTATGGTGTTACAGCATTTGCTGGAAGTAATCTCTTACTTGTATACAAAAGGTTACTAACAAAGATATCATATACGTGGTTGTTTTCAGTAGTATTACTGATTAGTTTACTTCAAGCTATAATATTTTGGGTATAACCTTATATTGACGACTGTGTTCTTAAAAGGAAGGATATGAACAACTGTAATCTCGAAATGATGTGTACCAAAGCCTTGGCTTTAGGCAAGAAGATACAAAATTTAGATTCATCATTACCATTCTTTGAAGTATTAAAAGATCATGATAAATGTCTGTATAATTTTGCATCAGGCACTAATGCTATCTTTGCCGATGATGAAGGCTTCGACATCTTCGATTTGAAAAATGTTGATTCAGTATTGCATATAAATACATTTGAAGATTTTATTAGACTTGCTAATTTTGAACCGTTTAGTGAAGCTGTTGATAGATGCGAAGAGCTAAGAATCAGTATCGACCATGTAAGATATGTTTATAAATATAAACACCTTGATAAATTCTTACAAGAAGCAGATATTAAGATTATTACAGCCAATCTCAAACGAAAACTTAAGTATCTCATTTATAAACAAAATGGAAAGAATTATCTAGTGCTATTTCACTTATATTCATCTAGAAAGAATTTAGATGATGACGTGAAACAATTTGTATAATTCTTGACAAGAAACTTAAAAATGAATCATCATAATGGTGATTCATTTTTTTTTTGGTAATTTATGACTGGTTTAGATATCAAACAAATCCTATCATCTCATCCCAATATCCCGTTTGAAATAGATGATAAAATTATAAAGAAGATAGATCAATTTTTAGCTTCTAAATCTTTAGACCTTCCAAATTCAAAAACGATTATTATTTATGGATCGCCTAAAGCTTGGAAGAGACATAGAGCTTCTAGAATTTCTGGCATGTATGACCCGAATACACCTGAGAAGCGTGTAATTCAATCTTACTTTGAAGAAGAATTTGGGCAAGAAATTTCTATGATCCAAGGCGAAATTCAAATGTCCATTAAGGCTTATCGCCCTATTCCTAAATCTCTACCTAAGCCAATAGCTCTACTTTATGAAGCTGAAATTCTAAAGCCGCTAGGTAGACCCGATGTTGATAACTTTATTAAACTTATTCAAGATGCTCTAAACGGAATTACATATCGTGACGATGCTCAAATCACGAAGATTGTATCTGAAAAGTTCTTATCCTTTACTCCTAGGACAGAAATTACTATGTCTTGGGCAGATCAACCTTTTGTATAATGGATACAGTAGAATTTGCTTTATTCAAGTATAAACATATAGAAGGCATCCTTAAAGGATGGCGAGCATCTGAATTTGATACATCTAGGTATAAATGCGGAACAGTTGAAGCCTATATCAAATATGATATAAAGAATGATACAGCTAAGTTATACATATTTGATATTCTTATGGCAGAATGTAAAATAAAAGAATTGCCTAGAATTTTAAAAGAGCAAAAATTATATGAAGAAAAATAAAAAATAAAAGAGAGGACAGCTGCAAACGCAGCTGCCCTCCCTAGCGAGGACAAAACTCATCCTCTTGTTTGGCTCCTTAGAGTTTGATTCCAAGCACCGTTTCCATGAATTTAATGAAGCTAATCACTTCAGTATCTCCATTGAAAAGGAGTTGCTTGGATCTATTTTTTCCGGGGCGGTCGTCACGAATGATAAGGCTTGCCATACCAGCACCGTCAACAACACGCTGACAGGCTGTCACGACAAAATCATTCTTAAACTTGAACAAGTCCTTGACATCACCAATGGCCTTTGCTTCCTCTTCAGGATCGTAATCCGTCATAAGGAACATGTTATCTCCAATGGTAGAACCATCAGAGCACTTGTAGTTAGCCACTGCCATTGCAAGCTTTGTAATAGCCTGCTTCTTGCACTTGAACGCAGCCTTAATCTTTTCGTCAAGATCGGCGACATCCGCTTCAATCTTAAGCTTAAGATTGTCGCAAAGATAATGCAAGAACTTGCTGACGTCCTGATCGCTGTTATACAACAGGATCTTGCTGACGTTCTTACCCGGACGGTCATCCCTGACCATGAGAGTCACCATACCTTCGTTGTTGAAGGAACGGCAACAAGCGGTGACTGCAAAGTCACCTTTAAAAATGACCAGATCTTTCACATCGCCTTCAAAGACAAGGTCATTGTCTTCGGAGTAGCTGCCAAGACGAAGCAAGCCATCGTTCAACGGCTTATCCCCGATCTGATAGTTACCAAGAGCCATTGCAGCCTTGATAATTACCGCCTTCTTTGTCTTAAAGGCAACGTTGCACTTTGTTTCGAGATCTTTTACTAATGCTGTAGTCATTCTAGATTGTCCTCTTCTTAGTGGGTTAATTGACCATGATCACTCGATCATGGTCAATTTTTAATATATAGATATATTTCAATAATTAGCGATTCTTATTAGTTCCCCACAGACTTCCGGGTAACTTCCAAGTAGTTTCGCTAGCTTTAGCCATAACAGTTTGTTTATATACATCAGGTAGAGACCTAGCATACGATGCATACGTTCTAAGTGCAGTAGACATTGTACCACCTGTGTATATTTCTTTATAATTCATGCCAGCAATATTATCAATATATGCTTGCATTGGAAGATTATTAAAGAATGATTGTGGACCAACTGGTAAAGCCATGGATTCATACATGTCCATAATAGTCATAGTAACTTCAAGACATGTTGCCATACCTTGTGCTGACCAAGAATTCTCATCAACACCACGTCTGATGTCCAAAGAGGTCACTGCTCCAGCATCGATTGTGAAGAACCCCGGACAATCTACTCTTACAATAAAAGGTGATGTAAATGTATTCTCATTTTTAAAGATAGGCATAGCCATTGTAAGTAAAGCAATAAATGGCTTATACACATATTCTAGAAGATGGTCAGTATTACCATAAGGGCATTCAAGTCTGAAAGATAAAGTATAAGACTTGTTAAAAGAGCTACTTTCCCAATGCTTAGGGAAATTCGTAATGGACTTTTGTGTGCCAGTAGCATCGGTAAATCCCGTTCCTAATATACCTTCAATGGCTTCTTTACTCTTATTATATAGACCTTCGAATGAAGAAATCATACCTTCTGTAACACCTTGACCCCAAGAGTTAGATGCCGTTTCGCTAACAGTAGTATTAGAATTTATAGCAAATTCTATACCACCCCATCCAGAGGTCATAAGTCTTTTATTAAACTCAGCAGTATCCCCATCGCCATATCCACTGACCATCATAGCTACAGTAGAAGTAGGAGACAATCTAGCAATAAATCTTCCCATAAGGGTATTGTAAACTCTTAGGAATGCCCCCACTCGTGGTGAGAAATTAGCCAATCGTCTATTATGATCGTCTAAGAATTCCATTAATTGTCTTACTGAGGATCTACCATCAAACACTAGGGTCTGAGAAGTACCATCAATAAAGGCATTCATTTCTTCTTCAAGAGCAGTAGAAGAGAATCCAGAGTTATATGCTGCTGCAATACCAGCATAATCAAATATGCCGGGTACAATGGACATAACATGCTGAGTAGCAATAACATTATTTGTGTATGCTCTTGCCATAGGGTCTACTGCATGCAGCATAGCAGGAGGCAATCCCATAATTCTAGATCTTAAATCAGATATATTACCTACTAAAGAGTTAGATGGACCAAGTAGGAATTCATCCGTTATAAAACCTTTAATCCAATGGAAACTATTTTTAAACTGTGCATATATATTTTCAGCCTTATTGAATCCATTTACTAAAGCATCTGCTACAGTTACATCTGAAAAAGGAGTAAGATCTGCGGCAGTAGATCCGATAGTCTTTGCCATCGACCAAATCATACCCGGAACTTCTGCAAGATCTTTTAAATCTTGAACTGGGCCAGACTTCTTTAATGCACCTACTAATGAAGATATATCAAAACTATCAAGTTTATCAACAGAATTAATAAACTCAGAACGATCCTCTCCGCTTGGTGCAAAGTTCTGTTTAAGGTAAGATTTAAACGCCTTTAGTGACTGCTCTTTTACAGGACCTAATCCTAGTAATTCTACATCTTTATTAGCTTGGCTACCGCTGCTACCAAATATAGCTTCGAGGAATCCAGAAGGACTCTCACGAGTTCCATCCTTATATTCTTCTCTAATACGGTTATAAAGCTCTTGACCATCTTCCGTACTAGTATCCAAGTTACCATACATCGTTTGAGCTACACGACGCTTAACGACATCTTCTACTGTCGTGATATTAGAAAAATTAAGTATAGCCGATGCACTTTCTTCTCTATATTGAAGTCTATTTCTAATGGAAGGAACTCCTTGATAGCTATTTCCTGCATTTGCACCCTGCTGGACTTTATTTAAAGCACTACCAGCCATGCTAGATGCACCACCCTTATTAGCTTCCTTAGCAGGTTCGACATTTAATAACCATGCACTAACTGCGTTAAAAGCTTTTTCTGGGGTAGATATACTATCTCTATTGGTGCCTTCTTGTTGTGAATATAACTGCATAATACTACCTATAAACTTTAATCATTTAGAAGTTGGTGAATAAAAATATACATTACCATTTAAGGTAATGTATATTAATTTTATAATCCTACGCAAAGTCTAGATCCAACTAAAGACATAGCGGTTTCGTTAGGATTAAATGCTTCAGAAGCAGGTATAAATAGATTCTTAAGCACTTCAGTTTTATTGGTATCCTTACCAAGACTTCCAAGTCCAACAATGGCTTGTAAAATACCCTTTAGAAGATCGGTAATTTCTCCCATATTAATTGTCGGTGCAGCATTATTTGTAGTCATATCCATGCTGTCGCCAGCTTCACCCTTCTTAGATGCAGCTATATTTTTAGGATTCTGTGCAGTACTGCCTCTCTTACCAGGAATTAGCTGTGGCTTATCACCAGTATATTCTCTCTGTCCATATTCAGACTTGACAGTTTCTGACAGTTCTTTCTTACCTCCAGAAGCACTCTTAATTTCTTTATCAAGTTGGTCAACTGCCTTCGCTCTAGCTTGAGCAGAATCTTCCCAACGTTTCTTCTTAAGAGTTTGATCTGTAACATTCTGGAAGTGCCAATGTTCATTGAAGTCCTTCTTATCATTACGCCAAGTACCACTAGCTCTAACCATAGGACGTAAGCCAGCTTTCTTCTTAAGTTGGTTATAAACACCAACCAAGCTATCTGGAGCAATCTTAAATCCACCACCTGCCGGATTTACCATGCGTCTATCATCAGGTGCATATCCGAACATACGTTGAATTTGTTTAGGATCGCTGTTATCTACGTCAATAGCATTTCCTAATTCATGTGCAGAAGTACCGGGGAAGTTGGTCTTGAATGTAAAGCCATCTCTCTTTCCTACAGCGGCATTAGCTAAGTGCTTAGCATCAGCATTGCCTTCTGCCCAGATTCTTTCCTGATCCATCGGATCACGATAACCAGAAGAGATTTTAAGCTTTTCACCATAAGCATTATAATAAAGCTTAGCCAAATGAGCAAGGTCATTCTTAGTTTCATCATTAAGCTTATTGAAGCCTTCATTACCCATTTTTCCAGTAATCTTAAGATAGTCAAATGGATTATCAACTTTCTTAGTAATATCATAGTTGTTGATATCTATAGCTTCTCTAGGTGCAGCATTTGCAGGATTATCAGGCATCATAATTGCGCCTGGTACATCTGACATAGCAGCCATTTCTTCTCTAGCAGCTTGGTCAGCTTTTTCAATTATATTCGGGTCTAATGGATTAGCTTCTTTAAGTCTTTCAAGATGCTTTTCTTTAAGCTCTTGGAATTTATCATTATCCCATGTAGATCCTGTCATTACTCCATAAGTAGAATTACCTTTATAGGTAGTAGTACCAGTAGAGTTGACTTTCAAGTTAGAAACTGACTTACTAGTTGCAGCGGCTTTCTTACCGACATCATTAGATATAGCCTTAACATCTACGTCTTTATTTTCTTCTGGATGACGCTTCTTTTCATATTCTTCAAGCTTACCATCCTGCCATGCAGCTTCCTTCTCTTCAGTCCAACCAAATACAGATGCGATCGGACCACCTAAGAATTTAGCAATAAAATCACCTACATAGTCAGCAATGCTTTCACCAGAGAAGAAAGACAAAGCCATATCAATAGCGGTAATTAATACGACAGCAGCAGCACCAACGCCAGTAGCCAACAATGCACCATCGATAGCTAACATAATTAAGCTAGCAAATGCGGATGCAGAGTCTCTAACTAGAGCAATAATTCTCTGTCTTGGGCTTATCTTCGTACTATCGCCACTATCAGCGAATTTCTTAATAGCTAATATCTCATCTAGGGCTACAAAGAATGCACCAAGTAACGGAGCCTTCTTCAAGAAAGCCTTAGCGAGTTTCAAGCCGCTTAAGAGCTTCGGGAATATTCCCTTGACTTCTTTAAAGATATTTTTAAGTGCAGAAGCTCCATCTTTAACCTTTCCAGCAGCAGCTTTAATACCTGAACCAATATTCTTAAAGAATCCACCGATTCCCTTAAGAATACCTCCAGCCTTCGCAAGAGCAGAACCCTGAGCACCAAGTTGTGCTCCCTTTATGCCCTCATCGGCAGCTTTAACCTTATCTTCAGGATTTTCTGCTTTAAGATTATTATAGACTCCCTTGCCTACTCCAATAGCACCACCTATGACGGCTGCAATTCCAGCACCCTTTATAAACTTTCCACCAAATTTACTAAAACCGTTAGAAACTGCGTCAAGTGCAGTTTTACCACCGACTATAGAAATAATGGAAGTGACACCACTAGCAATCGTACCAAGAATGCCCTTGTTATCTTTATTGCCTTCTTCAAGGCTTGCCTTCATGCCTTCAAGTAGTTTATTAGTATGAGTCTGTCTAATTCTATCTTTCTTTACTTCTTTTGCTTCTGCATCAGCTGCCTTCTTATCATTAATTTCTGTAGCAGTATTAACACCATTTGCAGCTTCTGCCTTTGCAGCATCTTCAGCAGTACTTGGCTTATTCTGATTTTCAAGGTTTTCATTGACCTTCTTTACTTCATCTACGAGAATGCCAACACCAGTACCTATAGCTTTTTCAGCAGAAGAAGCCTTATTATCCTCATTTAAAGCATCAATCAATGCCTTGCCAGATAGAACTTTATGAGAGCTAGTAGACCATCTTCTAAATGGAGATAATATCTTTCCACCAAGCTTACCCAGTCCACCAGCAATCTTAATAGGTAGACCTATTGTCCAGCCTAATACACTAGCAATCTTACTTAAGAATGGATGCTTTCTAGGATCTAATCCATGTGCTAAGAATGATGCTAAAGCCATAGCTAAAGTACCAGCTTTACGCACTGCACCAAAGATACCGCCTTCCTTCTTACCAGTATCAGCATTTTCTTTACCGAACATGATACGTTTAGCAGCAGCACGAACAGGACGTAACCCTGTAGTTGATCCAAGTAATGCACCAATTAATGTACCACCCGGACCAAAGAATGAACCGAGAAGGCCACCAGCAGCAGCACCAGCTCCGACATTCATCAAGCCTTTCTTAAGATTAGCACGAATCTTCTGTGGATTAATCTTACCAGTAAGCATGTCCTTATAATCAGTAAGACTACCGCCAACAAGCATAGCTTGAGCAGGTCCAGCCACAAGAGCATTAAAAGCACCAGATAGTGACTGCCAAAGACCACCCTTGTAGCCCTTTATAGCACCATCTTTACCTATAACTCTTTCACCGAATAGTACCTTACTGAAATAGCTTTGCTGCTTTCTTCTACCTAAAGCACCACCAGCAAATGCACCAATGATAGCACCACCCGGACCAAACATAGATCCAAGAATACCACCTGCACCTGCTCCTATCATCATTTTACGACCTTGAGGGTCTTTCCATGCACTAGATAGGGTCTTTATAGGATTAGCAAAGAATGCTTGTAAATTATTTTCAGCTTTATCGCCTACTTCTTTACCATATATAGCCTTGATAAAAGAATTAGCTAACTTAGGGAATAAACCTCTTTTCTTAGTTTCGCCATTCTCATCTTTTTCGCCAAAGAAATAACTACGTAAGGCTTTATTTTGCTTTAAAGCACCGACAGCACCACCAGTAATAGCACCTAATAGTGGACCACCAGGTAAGAAGAAGCCAGCAGCTAAACCAACACCAGCATATTTAGCTACTCCCGGCATCATTTCATGAGCTTTACCGAGAATATCTTTAGCTGATATCTTTCCATCTTTAAAAGCTGCCTTAGCACCTAAGAAAGATTCCTTAAGCGGCGTGACAATATCATTTCGTACAATTGTAACTAATTCATCGCCGAATTCGCCTCTACGCTTAAGCCATGGTTTATCAGCTAATTTCTTATCCTTCTTAGCTTGTTTAATGAATGCTAATACAGCTTCAGGATCATCTTGTGCCTGAAGAGCCATATTTACAGCTTCATTAAACGGCACATTAAGCTTTACGAGAGTATCATATACTTTACGGCGTTTCTTTAAAATCTTCTTCTTGTCGCCTTCATCGGTGAGGAATAAATCCTTTTCACCAAGAGCTTCATTAACATCCTTAACTGGACCACCTTCTGCATAACCTGGCAATCCTAGTCTTAGCTTTTCAAGGAATTTTAAATGAGGTTGAGCACTCTTATTCTTTAATAATTCTCTATTAGCAACCCATTCGCCCTTATGAACAATACCAGCTGGTTCATATTTTCCACCCTTGCCAGTATAACCGCCAGATGCAAATCCTATTTTTGAAGTGATTTTATTAGTAAGCTCATCACCCTTTTCAGCTAGCATTTGTGGACCATTCATGATCCACTTCATAGCATCTTCAGCAATTCCTCTAGCTCTATTTCCTTTTATGTCGCTAAAGTCATAAGCATTATCTATCTTGTTAGGATTAGCTCTTGAGATATCTATATCATTTAATCTGCTTTCAAGATCAGCATTAAATGCATAACCATTGATTCTATCATTTATTTGATCTATGGTTTCTTTAAGCTTGTCAAAATTTGCTTCTTCTAGCTGTCTTTTTAAGAAAGTATCTAAAGACTCACGAGTAAAGATATTTTTATTATCTTCTTGCTCTTTCTGCCACTCTTTATATTCTTTAAGAACTTTATCTGACTTATCTTTACCAACTAACTTGGTAAGTAATTCTTCTATCTTAGGTCTATTCTTTTTCTCAAAATAGTCATTTAAAGATAAAGTTTCTTTAGATTGCTTATCATTAGTAACTGCATGTTCTACCATCTTTTCAGCATCAGAATATCCTTCTGTCTGCTTAGATGCAGCATATGCAAACCTAGATTTCTCTAGGGCGATAACTTTATTCTTATCGTTTAAAATCTTTTCGTGGTGAACGCCTTGAATAATGGTTTTCATCTTTCCAGATAAAGAACTAAACATGTCTTTATCATTGAAAGACTTACCACTTAAGACTCTAGCTGAAACTATTTTGAAAATCTGTTCACGAACTTTAGCTTCATCTTCACCAGTAGCACCAGAAGCAGTAACACACATTTCGATGAAATTACGAATTTCACCCATGTCATACTGCTCAGATTCTTTTCTCTTCTTACGAATCTCTCCAGCAGTTCTGAACTGTCTTTGGTCATTATCATAAATTTCTAATGTGTCATCCTTGGCACCTTTACCGTGCTTCATGACATTTAGAATCTTAGCAAGATATCCCGGAATGGCTCTAGTAATAGCTTCTTTAGTTTCACCATCAAACGGAACTGGCCCTCTCGCCATCTTTCCAAGGCTGACCTTACCGACATCAGCAGTAGTCTTTACACCAAAAAATCTAAAGAGCTTACTGATCATGCCATTGCCCTTAACATTAGCCATATTACTTAATGTAAGCTGACCAATGCCTTCGAGCATCTTAGACATCTTTTCGACAGTAGCAAACAATGGAATCTTCTTCATGGCATATTTGCTAAGTTCCATCGTAGCAATATTCATTGGGTTGACCATACCCAACATAGGTAACATGCTCATGAATTCATTATTCTTCACCTTCTTTGAGATATGTCTCATATAAAGGCGAAGATTAAATTCTTGGCTACCGTCACCAAACAATCGTTCCATTTGAGATACTGATAAGTCTGTATCCTTGGAACCTTGTATCTTTGCCATAGCTTCTATATTTGACTTAATAGAAGATAGCAATTCAAGATTGGCAGAGAAAAATTTCTGATTAGCTTCTTCAATTCTAGATAACCTAGAATCAATAGAATTCATCACAGCAAAGTTTATAGCAGTACCTTTTTCAATAGCACCAACGGTTCTGGCTGAACCTATTGCCATTGCACCAGATATCATACCAGCATTACTGCCATCATCAGTAGACCCAGCGAAGTTTACATTAGTAGTACCACCCCCTACATCCGCAGATGCATCGGAGCTATCGATATCCCAATCGGTGTCACCAAAAATATCTTCATCTTTAAGGTCTGCACTAAAATCACCGCCAAATGCAGACATATCAACATCTGCATCACGATCATAAAATGCACCAGTTTTTACACTTTTCTTAAATCTCTTAAAGATTCCAGTAACAGTATCAACTTCAGTCTTATAGTCACCAACAATTTCCTTGAAGACTTCCTTAACAGTAGAGCCTTCACCTGCTGGATTCTTAATAAAATCTACTAAGCCTTTAGCCCCCGGTAAAGATTCCCCAATAGCATCAGGAATTACCTGCTTAAATGACTTAATTACATTGCGTATATATCGTTTACTTGCCATGATAAACCTATATTCTTATAAACAATGTGTTGTTTCCGACATAAAATATAAAAAAATTAAAGCGATATAAATATCGCTCTAATTTTGTTAGATCATTGCAAAGCACTGCTGCAACGTATCCTTCAAGAAAGACAGACCCCATTCATCGTTAGTGATGAAGCCCATTTCAATCGCATTGTCGATGGCTTCAATGTAATTGCTTACCATGAATTCATCCTTAGTGCGATAGATCTTCTTGCCACGGAGAGATGCCAAGTCATTGCAGAAAATTTCATCAAAGATGTTATTAATGCATTGAACCTTGAACGAATCGTCGCCAGCAATCTTCGAGATCGCCCATTTCTTTTCAGCAGATGTCACGAAGTTATTAATTCCGTGGTCTGCCACAAATTCATCAATGTTACTGTAAAATTCGTTAAGGTTAGATTCCTTGAACGATTCATCAATTCCATCAATAATCAGATCGAAATGCAACTGTTCAGCATGAGGTTGCTTTTCAGTCACATAAGTGTTGTACAGATCCTTCATGGAGATATTCTTGTTGATTAGATCGTCAAGACGATTTTGAACTTCACCAAGGAACGTACAAGAGTTGTTCTGATTACTGCCAATATTTAAAATCTTATTGTACACTTCGTTGATCTTAGTACGGTTTGTACCAGCCTTGCTAAGATAACGGTGATAGGCATTAATGTCTTCAGATTGGATAGACTTGTCGAGAGCCTGATGTCCAGATTCACCAACAATCGGATCCAAATCATTCAAATTTCTATCAAAGGCGACGTAAGTATTTTGTTCATCAATATTATTGTGAACAATCTTGTCAATGATATCCTTGAGCACAGGATCATTCAACTTCTGGAGAGACTTGAGAACAAGGAAACCATCCTTATACGGAAGATTGTTGTTCTTAGAAATCATCAGAAGGAATTCATTGAGATACATGATACCGTAACCATAGCTCTGGATGTAGGACTTCCAAAGTTCATGGTCATCAGTTCTGAAACGCTTATTCAACACCTTGATCAAAGTAGGGTCTATCTTGTAGAACCCTTCAATCGGCAAATTCTTAAATTCTTCGAGGACCATCAGTCCTTTATAAGTTTTATTACTGGTTGTCACGAGAAACCTCCATGTTCATGTCCTCGTAAAAATCCATATCACATTTGGCCTTGATAACGCTATATGCATAACCATTATCTCCATGCGTTCCAAGGTCGCCTACTGCTTTATTAATAATCTTCTTGAAGTCGCCGGATTTGGCAGACACCAAGTCTTTAAATTTACTGTCTACTGTAGCATGTTGTATAGCCATATTTATATATCCTCATATGAATATGCACTATTTAATATATAAAAATAAATCCATAGGGCATAACCCTATGGATTTATAAATTATCGTTTATCATTAATAATTTCTTCAATCTGGAATTTTAGTTCCATCAAAATCTTCTGCGTATATCCACGATAGAAGTAGTCAGGAACCTTTCTATTCAAGACTCCAAGCGGAGACATAATCATATCGATAGGCTTGTCTTGTCTATATTCAGATAATGGTTCTTTGCCAACAGGAACGATATCTGAAAGCACACTCTTAAGAGCCACGTCAGCAGTACACTTATTACCTAGAGCAAACGGTTCTTCCATTTCGGTATAGAAGTTAATCAATACACCATCAAACGGAACGCCCTTAGCTCTACCAGTCTTAATTCTTTCAAGCTCACGAGCTTCAACGAACTGACCGGGATTAATTCCTGCTGAAAGGTTCTTACCTCTTTCGGTATATGTAGCTATGTATGCCTTAATAAGTTTCTGAAGACTTTCGGAATATTCTTCAATCTCATAATTATAGAATACTTCGATGTCAACAATCTTACCAGTATATTTAGCAGTTTTCATGTTAGCAGCATTTGCAGCCATAGCTTCAGTGAGAGAGCCAAGCTTATCTAGAGCTTCAGTAATAGATTTATCTTCTAGATGTTCTTCAAATACTGCAAGAGGATCAGAAGTCTTTACATTATCGCCAATCTTTACAATCTTAAGCAAGTTAGATGTCTTCGAAAGCATCAACTGAGACTGCATAACAATAGTAGAGAAGAGTTTATCTGCAAACCTTTGCGTCACAGATGCACCGTCTTCAATATCACAGTCTCTAGACATAACCGCAACCTTACAAAGTGTTCCTTCCTTCATTTCGGTATTATTACCATTGAAGTTAAAGAAGTGTTGGTCAGCAGCTAGAATATCACCTGCTTTAAATTTATCACCTGCTTTAAGGTTAGTAGTCTTATGAATATCGATGAAGAAGCCATCAGGAGATCTTCTATGAATAACTCCAAGTTCGATAATACCCTTAGTGCCATCGGCATACTTAAGTCTAAGAACATTAAGCTTCTTATCAACTCCTTCAACTACACCATCTTCAGGAGCCTTAAATACAAATTCATTACTAATAAAGTGAGAAATAGTCTTATATGCACCAGAAGAAATCAATGCTGTCTGCATATTCTTAGTAGGAATCTGGTGACCAGACTGACCGATAGTCATCATCAATCGAGGAGGGTCAGAATGTCTTGTAGAGAATGTAGCAGTAAGTTCACCCATAGAATATAGATTAGTAGCATCTAACTGCTCAGAAGGCACTCCTGATTTTACATATCCTCTCTTACTAGTAATCAATGAATTCAAGGCAATACGCCTATTCATACCAGAGTTACCATCGAAGGAACTACCAACGCCTAAGATACCAAGCTGAGATTTATCGTAAAATCTAAGTTCCTGAGTACCTTGTGCATGCTGATAGGCAGGAGCACCTGGGCCTTTGAACACTGCTTTAGACAGGTTTTCACTTTCTTTAATAGGGTCAAGAAGCGTAGCATCTTCAATAATCGGAGAGTTATTCAACTCAAGAATCAAAGCATCACTTCTGACAGCTAGCAAGCCAGCTGTATCACCTCTAGAACCTCTACGATACTTTTCAATCTGCTTTGCAACTAGCTTATAAAGCATAGCATTAAGGCATTCCACATTTCTCAATCTGTAAAGATTCATATCAAATCTTGGAAGATAATTACTATCCTCAAGAAGATCGTTACAGTATAAGAAAGATCCTGTAATATCGTTAGGAATATCATTATCACGCAAGATATCCGATGTAATCGGATCTATGAAAAGCGTATAGAAGTTAGACAGTGCCTTTCCATATCTAGGTGTAATATCATCGATAAAGTATTGTGTATATCCTTCACCGTCTGGACCAAAGTCTGCAAAATTATAATCTTCAGTCGGAAGCTGATAAATACCATTGAAGAGCAAGTCTTTCTTGATTTCTCCAGACTTATACCAAAGAGTTCCATCTAAGAACCTAATCTTTTCGTTATACTCTAGAGGAATATCCATTGTCTTTGCAGATTCATTTCCAACAAACTTGTATTCAATATTATAGGTATTGAATAATGATTCAAGACCATCCTTGTAGCCAAGGAATACAAGAAGAGGAATATACGAATTAGCAACTTCAAGTCGAGTATAGGTAAAGGAATTACCAGAATAAATATTCGTCTTTAAGACTGAGAATAATTCTGGATCATGCAATTCAGCATATGCAGTAATAAGATCCACCAAAGACTTAGCAATAGTAACTGGAGTCTCTGAGCCAACCTTATATACAAGAATTTCTCCAATCAGGTTAGAGAAGATAGGAACGTCTCCACCAAAGAATTCTTCTGGTAAGAAGTCCTTACAGTTAGTAATTAAACCAACTGGGAAATACTTTTCAGCAGGAAGTTCTTCTCTATATTCAGTAAGATCAATATTATGCTTATCAAAGATCTTTTCAATACCGGGCTGAGACAAGTCAACAATAAGGTTTCTAATCTTGACATTAACGATCTTCTTAGACATTTCCCAGTATTCCAAGCTGATAGTCTTACCAGCGTTTGTAGAAATACTAGAACCAATAAGGATATTATGAACTTTATTTGCAAGATCATTATTCTTATCTAGAACCTTAACTGCCTTAAAGAAACTTGCCAGTTTACGGTTAAAGTTACCATTGCTACGGCTAATATAAATCTTGTTATAAGATGTACAATATTGCACTACAAGTTCACCAGACTGCATAACCTTAGTGATAGGCATCATTGTAATCTGGTTAGTAAATTGCTTTCTATTACCTGCAATATACATAAAGCCATCAGCATCAATCTTTGGAATATCAATAGACATTGACCTAGGCTTTTCATTCGCAATATTGAAATTAACCGTAAGAGTTTCTTTCTGAGTCAAAGGATTACTTGTATCTGTTCTAGTAATAGATTCTACAAAGATAGGAATGTCCTTTGAATCCTTAAACTGCGTAAAAATACGATACTGGTCGAGTTCATAGAGATCTTTAAGATAAGAAGATCTCATAGCCTTTACAGAACTGTGATTAAGTTCCTTATTAAGCAAATCAGACTTAAACTCTGTAGGTTCAAGCTGAAGCTTTTCAAGTGCAGCAATCTTTTCTGCAAGCTTTACGTTTTTACCGTTGATATTGATAATGGCTTCATCTTGCTTTTCGTTAAGCTTATCGATAACTTCAGCAGCTCTTTTATTCTGAACCATTTTAAGACGGCTTTCAGAAAGGCTATTCTGTAATTTAGCAACTACCGGGTCTTCCTGCACTTTCTTAGCAGCTTCTGCCGTATCTTCAGTTTCAGAGAAGATTTCATCAATACGATCATCAATAGAGAACATCATTTCCTTTTCTTCAGCAGATAAAGGAATGCCATTCTTCATACCAGCAATCTTTTCTACAGCTTCTGCCTTAGAAGCTACAACTTCAGCCTTCTCGGTAGACTTAATAAATTTGAAAGTAAGACCAAAGATTGTTGCACCATTCTTCTTTACAAGAACTGGACCAACATGCTTAAACTTTGCATCCTTGGCAACTTTAAACTTTCTACCAACTGACTTAAATACTCTTTCATCAAGAAGATTATCTTCAGACTTATAAAGATTAAACTTTCCGTTAAAGAGATTTTTTACGATTTCTTTATTATTGTCAGATTCTTCAATGGTAACAACACCATCTTCAATGAGATAATCTGCATTAGGATAATTAGCTTGAATGAAAGCATTAAGAGCTTCAGAAGGATTTTTACATACAAGAATATTCTTCAGAGAAATTTCATCAGCGTCATCTAAAGATATATAAGCAGCTTTTTCACCAGCATTAGGTTTAGCTACTATTTCCTCTTCAGCCAAATCTTCTTCAGTTACAGTCTGACCAGTAGCAAACTTGTGCATGATTTTCATCATCCACTTAAACTTGCCAAGCGAAAGTTTCTCTATAGATTCTGGAATGGCAAATGCTGTTTTATTTAGAGTATCGTAGATGATAACTTTCTTACCTGCAAATACCCAGTTATTATATGCCTTCCTCATTAATACATCACGCATATGAAGATAAAGCATAGATCCTATACTAAGACCTTTTAACCATGAAGTTTCAGTATCACCAAATTCTTTACCAAAGATTTCAGAGTTAATAACTACATAGTTCTCTTTATACAGACCTTTAGGAATTCTTCCTTGGACAATCTGCACAGTCTTTACAAAGTTTTCAGTATTACGGATCTTATTATGAGCACCGGGTATATTGAAGATATTTTCTAATTCATTCCAAATTGGATAATATGTATTCTTATTCTTCAAGATAGTGGCATTAAGCGGACATACAGTAACGCTAGTCGTATCCTTGATTTCCTTATAGACATTCATACGGTCTGTTTCTATAAGTTTACGATACAATGTCTTATCTAGGAATTTGTCAATATAAAATCCACGAATATAATTCTGTTGAAATAACGGGGATTTCATTATGTCTATAGTCGAAGCCTTAGAAGTACTTACATTGAGAATAGAATTCTCAAGCATCTTCATTTTTGTATCGAAGATGATTGTAAGATTTCTGTAAAGCTTATAAGGCTTTAACATCTTAAATTGTGCTCTCATATATATGCCTTTGTAAGAATTTTATACAATGGTTTGTTTGACCATGATAAAATACAGCTTACCTTGTGAGGGTAAGCTGTATTTATATCTTACAGATAAATATTAGCATTTATTCTGTATTCTATAGGAGTATCTGTAACAATTACTCCACCAGATGTAACACTGTCAGCATCGCTAATAGCTGAATACTCGCAATTGTCCATATCAGCTACGTCTCTATCAGAGACGACGTATACATCTTTTCTGCTATCATCTGTGCTATTATAG
>Ga0265301_10002479_pt1 | contig 21209 bp, 16 predicted proteins | sample AusTroGonzalo_MG_2_FD_193488 | JGI IMG/M metagenome (GOLD analysis project Ga0265301, IMG submission 193488) | Bovine rumen microbial communities from tropical cattle in Woodstock, Queensland, Australia - Gonzalo_04 | ecosystem: Host-associated > Mammals > Digestive system > Stomach > Rumen ... | reverse complement strand
ATTTAACAAAGGATGACCGAATTCACAGTTACAGGTATTAGATATCAGTTCCCCGCGGAATTGACCTACGAAGAGCGCACAGAGGCAGCCAAGCAGTATGTGGCAAGCCTGCAGAAGGGAACGCCCGTGGTGCTGGTGGCAGAGCCCGAGAACCCTATGGATGCCAACGCCATAGCGGTGTACATAGACTACGAACGCATGGGGTACATAGACAAGGAGGAGACGCACGTGGTGCGCACTTTGCTTGACGAGAATCAGCAATGCGATGCCCTTGTGGAGCGCAATGATGGGCACATCACCCTCTTTGTTACCATCCCTGGGGCAGCAGAGAAGGCGCACGTGATGAACTCAAGGCCTCGCATCCTGCCTGCAAGTCCGCTGGGCGAAGAGGTGAGAATGCCCTTCACAAAGGCAGAGAGCACCCTGCAACTGGTAGCCACCCGACTGCTGAAAACAGAACTGAAGCAGGAGAACCTGCAGGAGCTGCTGAAGCTGTCGGCACGCTATGTATCACTCCTGAAGCTTTCCATCTGCCACGATGACTGCATATGGCTGAACAGCATCAGAAAGAAGCTGGACAAGGTGGAGCTGCTAAGCAAGGAATGGGCGATGACGAAGGAAGAGGCTGAGCTACTGTCAGATGTGTATAAAAAAGTACGTGCATGTGCGGGTGACATGCATCGCACCTCTGATCATTGGCCCGAGCGCGTGTTCAAACAACACCTGAATACCATCAGGGGCGATAAGGCCATAACGGGTCACCTCTTCAACAAATACTGTCAGACGTTCCTCTCAGGCAAGGACTTTGCAGAAGCCGACAAGCAGAGGATGAATCTGGAACTGGAACGCCTGCGCCTGTGGCTGCAGGAGATGCCTTGGAGCGAACTGCGCAACCCTGAGGATTTGGATGCAATGGCACTGAAGGTGAATTATCTGGGACTCTCGCGCACTGAGCTTTACGACCTCTTCAGCGTTATCCTGCTTGTGGAGAAACTTGATGAGATACTAGACGGAGGCTCTTTCAGCATGGAGGAGGTTACAGAACAACTCCTACCCATCTTCTACAACGACAGGGTGGCCGTTAGGGATTTCCTGAGCAATTGCCTGAACAGGAAACCTCAGGAAATAACAAAACAGGTATATGAACTGGTACAGAAAAGGGTCATCTCTGATATTTCGGCTCACAGGCCTCTTTGGCAGGTACTGCATGATTATGATATCTACGAAAAGACTGAATCCAACTGGAATGATCAGTTGAAAAAGGAATCCATTAGAAACAAGAAATAATCATAAATTATAAGGGAATCGGCACTTGCTGGTTCCCTTTTTTCATGCTCACTTGTACACAATAATTGCACAATACTTGTAAACACTTGTAATCACTTGTAACGTTTTGAAACACAACGGAATAAATACAATTTCCCTTTGTAGCGCAATTATCTTGCCGTACCTTTGCATCATCAAAACCTGCCCGAGTGCGAGCAGGGCGAGAAAATAACAAATTATTATTAACCACGAGTTGAGGCGAGGAGGATGTCCCCGGGTAAATGCGCAAAGATTCCAACCTTCTTCTCACCTTAAACTTCAAAATTTTATGAGTGTATATTCAATTTACTATCACAACAATGTTAAGATGATGAACGCTATCCTCGGCAAAGAGGAGTATCTGGCTATCCGTAATGGTGGCTTGCAAAGAGAGAGAGTAAGACGCATTCGCGAAGGCGAAGAGAAGCTAAAGCTCCGTCTGGTGCAGATGAACTACAGCTGTCTGCCCAATGAAGATGGCACACTTGCTGGTGCAACACGTATGAGCACAACGGTGGGCATGGACATCGACCACATCGCATCAGAAGAGATGCAAGTCGTTAAGGAGCGCATCCTTGGCAAGAAGGATGAATTAGGCCTGCTGATGCTAGAGGAGAGTGCCCGTGGTGCTGGTTATCACTTGGTATTCCATCGTCGTCCCGAGCTCTCCCAAGAAGAAAACCTCCGTTGGGCAAGTGAACTCTTAGAGGTTAAATACGATGAGGACGCCAAGGACATTACACGCGTGTTCTTTACTACTACTGGCAAAGAACTCATTTATCTGGATGAGGAAATCTTCGACCCCTCTCCCTGCCCCTCCCAAGGAGGGGAGAGCCGCAAAGTAGAGTGCCCAGAGGAAAACAACACTCCCCTAAAGGGGGAGTTGGAGGGGGCCTCTTTCAAGGGTATCCCATATACCTCAATTATAAACGAGTACTGGAACCGCACAGGTGGCGAACCCAGCGAGGGCGAGAGGAACGTAAAGCTGCACAAGCTGGCTGTAAACCTGCGCTCCATCTGCGACAACAAGAAAGAGGTACTCCTGCAGGTAATGCCTCGCTACGGCCTCTCGGACGCAGAGCTGAAGAGCATTGTGGATTCTGCCTGCAAGGAGCAACCCAAAGGCATCAGCAAGGTTCTGCAGAGCATCATAGACAATTCACTCCTCCCTCGGGAGGAGACGGAGGAGGGGTCTGAGGCTCCCATAAAGATAGACGTTAAATCCTTGCCAATAGGTTTGAAAGAAAGTCTTGTGGGAGTCCCTGAGAATATGCAGATGCCCGTGTTGTGTGGCATAATGCCTCTGGCAGCTGCTTATGCTGATGGTGTAGAGGTAAGGTATTGCGACCTCAAGCGTCAGCACTTAGGCCTAATGACCATCGTTCGTGGCCCTCAAGCCTCCAATAAGAGCGTGGTGAAGGAGGCTATAGAATCATGGAGGCGTCAGTTTGCAGAGGAGGACAAAGCGGCTCGTCAGCGCGAGGATGAATGGAAGGAGCAGCGTAAGGCACGCAAAGCCAACGAGAAGGCCCCTGAGGACCCTCATGTGGTAATCCGTATGGTACCCGTAACCATCTCTTGTTCAACACTATTGAAGCGTCTGAAGAATGCCGACGGACATACCATCTACTCCTTCAGCGAGGAGCTGGACACCCTTATCAAGACCAACGGAGCAGGCAGCTGGAGTTCTAAGTACGATGTCTATCGCTACAGCTTCGACAAAGCTGAGTGGGGCCAGGACTATAACTCTGACGCAGCTGAGAGCGGTGTGGTGAACGTGGCCTACAACTGGACCATGCTGGGAACCAATGCCGTAGTGCGCAAGTGCTTCAAGAACGACAACATAGAGAACGGACTCTCCTCTCGTGTGCTCGTAGCAGAAATGCCTGATGCCTCGTTTGCCAAGATGCCAAAGTTCAGGGAGCGTTCAGAACGTGAGGAGGCGCGCATCCAGCGGGCAGTAAGTCTGTTGCGCTCTGCATCGGGATTGATAAAGACACCCCTGCTGAACCGGGCCATAGAGCAGTGGGCAGAAGCCACTCGCGTAAAGGCAGAGAAAGATGCAGATCATGTGATGGATACATTGCGTAAGCGTTCGGCTGTCATAGGCTTTCGCTGTGGTGTTATCTTCCATCTGCTAAGTGGCAAGAAGAAGGAGTCAAAGGCTTGTCTGGACTTTGCCGTCACCATGGCGGAATACTGCCTCAGGCAGCAGATAAAAATCTTTGGCGAAGCCCTCAGAAACCAGTATATCAATGCTCAGGACGAGTGTCAGAGATATGGCAGCAACCATAGCGTCTTCGACCAGCTGGCTCCTACCTTCACCATGAACGACCTGCGCACACTGAAGCAGGGCCTCTGTGGTGAATCTGCCCTCAGGAAAACTATCTCACGCTGGTGTAAAGACGAATGGATAGAGAAGGTTGACAAGACACATTGGAAGAAGCTCAACGCTGCGTGACTTTGTGACTGTGACTTTGTGACATTTAGGTAGTGCAAGACAGAAAAGGCTCAGGGAGAAATCCTTGGGCCTTTCTTTATTCACAGTTTCACAATTCACATTCCATGTCGAGACTGCATTAGAGATAAACTTGAAAAAATCTTCAAGAAGTAACAAGACACATTGGAAGAAGCTCAACGCTGCGTGATGCGTGACTTTGTGGCGCCTGTACCACTCCAGAGGAAGGTGTGGCTGGCTCAGCATACTTCAAGGCAAGATATTTTTGTTTTTTTAAGAACAGCCTTGCCGTATTTCTAAGGAATATTATTTATCTTTGCATCCAACGAACTTAAAAACTACACACACTAACAACAAAAACAAAATGAAGAAGACTCTTCTTATTGCATTGCTGGCAGCCTTCGCATTGGATGGTCAGGCACAAATTTCCAATCCCAAAGGGCTGTATAAACTCACGGAAATTGTCCATCAGGACGGTAAGCGTTTGGAAGCACCTTTCAAGCAATATAAGTTATGCCAAGATAGTCTGTCGCTTATGCTGGAATATACAGAACCGGTTTTTTCAAGCCTACCTTTCAATTTCACCTTCTACAAATCTAACGATGGTAAGCCCCTGTTATACACAGGGGAATTGTCGAAGACTGAGAACAAAGGTCTCCAGATCTTTGACGTTACTGAAAGTACCTTTACCTTGCGCTGGTTCAATGAATGGAAAAACATCAACCAACACCTATTCCCCTACGGAACAAATATTGATGAGCTATACGAACTGGTTACAGACTCCAGCGATAACATCGTGAAGGCGCTGAATGCATTGCAGACGAATCCTGAGCCTAAACAGCATCGTCTGCTGGGAGCGTGGAAACTGCGTGGCTGGAAGAGGGATAATATCGCCACCTCGCAGTACTGGGTTGAGAGAGAGGCGTCCGAGCAATATATGGTTTTCGGCAGCAACGGTACGGTCACCTTCAAAGCCAATGACAGATTCCCAAAGGCCAATTTGTATTGCCACTATACGCCATGCAAGTATCTTAGCGACAATGTCGTTGACATGAAAGAGCAGATTTATATGATAAACTGGTTCGACTATGAGACCATTTCGATAATGACAATCGACGAGGAAGGCCGACCGATGGTCACCGTTTGGGACCGTTGTGGTTTGCCAGAGAACATCCGGCAAGTGTTTGGCAGCAGTCAGGCTCCGATGAAGAAGGATATCTCGCGCTTTATGAAGGATGATTTCGAGAAGCGCTATGGTGCTCAGCCCGACTCCATTTGCAAAGCCTATGAGACTTTCAACTATGCCGCTGATGTAAATGAGAAGAACAACGCCATCTTTCCCGTCCTGATGAAGTGCGGTTTCGAAGGCGAATACAAGGCAATGAGGGACGCGCTCTTGGAAGAACTTATGAGCGGCAAGAAGACTGCCGAGGAGGCCGTTGCCCACTATGTCTTCTGGTTCTATAAGAACTTCGACCGCCATACTAACTGTTCGTCTCCAACCTTCTGGAAACTTCAGAAGGAATGTCATCCCGACTACCATAAACTCATAGGCAAATATGCACCAGAGCCTGTGGCCCGGTTGGTGGACAAAGAGACCTATCTGCTGCGCCTGCCATCGTGCGAAGGCATCGTGCCCACAATGGAGTGGGTAAAGAAGAAAGCCGAGGAGTTCAAGCAGTCGGGCTGCAAATACCTGATTCTGGATCTTCGCGGCAATGGTGGCGGCAGCGACGATATTAGCCTTGTCTTCACCTATTTCATGTGCGACTGTAGCGCGATGGACGATGAAGAATACTTCTATCGTGTGAGCACCGAGAACGACAAACAGCTGAGACTGCGCTGCGAGGCTGCGCCAGGCAAATACTACGATCGTGTTTGGGAGGAATCAAAGAAAGCCGAGGAGGGTAGTCTCATCAATTGGCTCAGTTTCCGCAAGGGCGAAAATGAATATAAACCGCTGGTGCGTAAGGGAGCCATCATCGTTGATGCCCAAAGTGCCAGCGCAGCCGAAACACCCGTACGCTTCGTACGCAACCACTCTAAAACCCACGCCAAGGTGTATGGTCGAGAAAATACCATGGGATGCGAGCAGACGGGTAATTGCAATGATATTTGTCTGCCCCACAGCTACATCAACATGCACTATCCCATGACAGTTGACGAAGTATTCGAGAAGCAGTGCCGAGACAAGAGTCCTGGCTACAAACCCGATGTTATCATCCCTTTGCCTTATCCTAAGAAGCTCACAGACAACATAGACGAATGGGTGCTGTGGGTGGCAAAGGACTTGAAGAAGAAATAGAGTTTTTCTTATTCATAATGGAAAAATAAACCTAAAACAAACAACACACAAATATGAAAAGAACATTTCTTATCGCATTGCTTGCAGCCATCGCAATGACAGGCTGGGCACAAGAGAACAATTTCACTGTTAAGTGTAACATCGTGCCACTGGTGGAGAGGTTTAAACAGGGGGATTCCATAAAAACCATCTACCTGAATAACGGCAACAATGGGAAGCGTGTTGCAGATACGCCCTACAAGGGAGACTCCATTATCGTTATTAGCGGTAGAGTGGAAGAGCCAGTGATAACAGAACTGACAATGGAATCGGAAAATGGGGTATATGCCTTTGACATCAGCCTTATTACTGAGCCAGGTGACATAGTTCTTAAAATCAAGGATATACGTCGTTATAGCGCAGAAGGTACGCCGCTAAACGATGCCTGTTTTGCTACCCTTAAGGAAATAGACCGGATTGGACGGAACGGGGATTTAGCAAAGAAGAAGCAAATAGCCATGGATTATATCTCGCAGCATAAGGACGACATTAGCGCTGTGATGTTGCTGAAGTTCGTTGATTCGCAGACAAAGGAGGGGGCCCAGAATATCCTGTCGCTCATCAGCCAGTGTTGCGATGCCGTTCAGCAGCATAATACCACCAAACATAAGGTTAAGGTATTAAACAAGAAGCTAGAAGGCTCCCAGAAGTTTATTGACTTTACGGCTGAATATAACGGGTCGGCGCAGAAACTATCCGATTATGTGGGTAAAGGAAGATATGTGCTGGCAGATTTCTGGGCTTCGTGGTGTGGATCGTGTAAGGAGAAGATGCCCAGTGTTATTGCATTGCACGAGAAGTACAAGGACAAAGCCTTTACCGTCCTTGGTGTTGCCGTTTCCGATAAGCCAGAGGCAACGTTGGAGGCTGCAAAAGCCCTGAACATCCCTTTCCAGGAAATCATAAACGCAGGACAAAAGCCCGTCGAGCTATATGATATCCAAGCCATCCCATACTACATCCTCTTTGATCCCGATGGTACTATCCTAACTTATGGTAATAATCTGGATGAGGCAAAAGCCAAAATAGAGGAAATCTTCGGAAAGGAATAAAAATTTATGTCATAATGATACCAATATGAGATAAATTGCATATCTTTGCGGCGTAAAAACATTACGATTATGGCACAGGTATCAATGACCGTCCGCATGGACTCAAAACTGAAACAGCAGTTCAATGACCTTTGTAATGAGATAGGTATGAGCGTCAATACTGCAATCAACGTGTTTGCAAATGCTGCAGTAAGAACACGTGGCATTCCGTTTGAGATCAAAGCAACCCCTAAGACTGAAGCAATGTCGGGGCTTGAAGCCTTTCAGCAGATACGGAAGATGGCTGAAAGTGGTCAGTTGCCCGATTTGACACTTGAAGAGATTGACGAGGAAATTCGTTTAGCAAGCACTTCCCCAAGTCCCCAATTGTAGTAACGCCTGCAGAAATGCTAGAGATTCTGCAGAAGCAATAATGGGTTTTCGCAGGAATATGTATCTTTGTACTTGCAAAATGAAATAGTCAAACAAACAACACACAAATATGAAACGGAACATCCTTATTGCGGTCTAATGGATTATCCCTTAGGGTTTCATATTTATTTATCCCGTATTGGGATGTTTTATCCTTATATTAAATAAAATTAGCAATAAGGGAGACGGGATATTATTCTTTGTTATATCTTTGTGGTCAAAAATTAAAAATAATATGGTTGTTACCTCAAAATTTGACTCTAAGGGAATCATAAGCGGGTTGATGCTATTCTTAGTTGCGGCACTTGCGATGGTAGGCGGTCCGATGCTGAGAACCAACAAGTTAGAGCTTGTTACAAAGCTCATCGTGGTAAGTATTGCAGAAGTCGTTGCCCTATTGATCTGGGCTATTCGACTGAAGGTAATAACGGTAGTTGATCAGGGGTTTGAAGTGAGGCGTGTTTGCTTTCCTTTCCTGAAAAGATTTTATCGTTTTGCAGAGTTCGATTTTTATGTTGTTGAGCAAAAGAGAGAAACAGAGCACTTCCATTTGTTGAGACAAGGGGAGCGTACAGTCTCTTTCTCTTCAAAGGAATACGAGAATTATGAAGAGTTGAAAAGCCTTCTGTCTGTAGTAGGTACGAAGGAATGGGGTACAGACGACAATCGTGCTGTTGACTCGGTATTTGAAAAGGCTCGTCTCGTGATTTTGTTTTTCTTCCTTATTTTAACGCTGTTTATGGTCTTTTACCCTGCTCTTGAATATATCTTTGAGGGTAACATGACCTTCAGAAAAAACCTTTTCATACATGTGATGGGGCTAGTGCTTTCCTCTTTCCCCCTATGTACCCTTTATTTCAGCAGACGTCTTACCATTTGGCGAGGAAACATAGAGGTACGTAGTTTGCTTTGCCCTTGGAAAGTGAGATGCTATGCGCTGAGGGACTTTGATTATGCTTTGGAAGTCTTTACGCCTGGTCAATATGGTTCTGGTGAGGTGTCATTGTGGCTTATTCGCGATAACAAGTTGGTCTTAAGCATCTCGCATGATGACTATGCCAACTATGATGTGTTGGTGCATGCTATTGGCATAAAGCCTGCCAAAACCGTTACAATGCAATGGAACCAGAAACTGAGATATCACTTTGGAAAGACAATTCAGATATAGCTTCTTGTTTTTGCTTCTCTGCAGTCTTGCTATATCTGCTATGGCACAGAATCAGTATTCCTGGGACGACTTTGTGCAGGAATATGCTGCTGACGATGAAGCTCTGTTGGACGAGGAGGAACGTCTGGTGTACCTGGAGGAACTAAAGCTTCTGCACGAACATCCGCTGAACATCAACAGCGCCAGCATAGAGGATTTTCAGCAGATACCCTTCCTAAATGAACAACAGATAGAATCCATTCATGCCTACATCTATCTGCATGGGCAGATGCAGACATTGGGTGAACTGCTGTTGCTGCCTCTCATTGACGAACAGACCTATCGGTGGCTGCACCTGTTTGTCTATGCCGGAGAGGTGGAGAAGAAAGAGAAGGGGAGTCTTTTCGGCCATTTGAAGAATGATTTCTCCTCGCGAATAGACATTCCCTTTTATAAAAGAAAAGGCTATAGCTCCACCAACGGCTATGCTGGCAATCCGCTCTATCAGCGCATCAGGTACGAGGTGGGCAACAGCAAACATTTCCGCGTAGGCTTTCATACAGAGAAAGATGCGGGCGAGCGTTACTTTGATTCCTATAGCGGCTTTGCCCTATTGAAGGATGTAGGTATCCTAAAGACAGCCGTGGTAGGTGATTGTCGTATAGGATTGGGCGAGGGAGTAGCCCTGGGCGGAAGCAATTGGTTTAGCAAATCAGCTCCTGCCAGTAAGATGCAGTCAGGCATCAAACCATTGACCAGTACAGATGAAATCAACTTCCTGCGAGGAGCTGCTGCTACCCTGAGGTTGGGGAAGAAATGGGAACTGACCGCTTTCGCCTCCTACAGACAGAAGGATGCTACCTTGAATGCCAATGGTCAGATTCAGACCTTGCAGACATCGGGCTACCACAGGACAGCATCGGAACTGAAGAACAAGAACAGCGCTACGGCTACTACGGCTGGTGGTGGGTTAGCTTGGCAGGACAAAGGGTTCCACCTGGGCGCTACGGGTTACTATATGCACTTTAATAAGCTGATGAATCCTGGCACCGCCGCTTATCGTCGCTACTACCCCAAGGGACAGAACTTCGGAGTAGGGAGCCTTTACTACGGCTACAGCAAATACCGTCTCTCTTTGGCTGGCGAAACGGCCTACAGCACAGAGAAGGGTGGCATAGGAACCCTGAACCGACTGCAATGGATTATCAGCAAACGCTATACGCTGTCTGCTGTCCAGCGTTTCTATGGCTATAAGTATTACTCCTTCCTGAGCGGAGCCTTTGCAGAAAACTCCTCTGCCCAGAACGAGAGCGGTGTGCTGCTGCACCTGAAAGCCCAGCCTTGGGATCGATGGCAGGTTGTCTGCTATGCCGACTTCTTCCATAACCCATGGCCACGTTACCGTATGACTCGCGCCAGCACAGGTCAGGAGTTTATGTTACAAGTCACACATAAGTTGAACACCCACAATACGCTGGAGGTGCGATACCAGTTGAAACGTAAGGAACAGGCAGACATAATGGAACCTCACCATCGTGCCAAGATGCAATGGACCTGCACACCTTCCTCTATCTGGAAGCTACAGACAACAGGTTGGCTGCATACAGTACTGGGTAGCACAGGATGGAGCCTGCAACAGACAGCCAGCTGCAACATTTCCAAACCCAACATCCGCTTGGCTTTGATGGCGGCTTACTTTAATACAGATGATTATAACAGTCGCATCTACCTGTATGAGCCTTCGCTCTACAGCAGCGTCTCCTCTGGTCAATACTTCGGCAAGGGTATTCATGGCGTCCTTGCTGCCAGATGGACAAGTCCTAATAAACATTGGATGCTGGAGGGGAAATATTCGCTTCACAAACACTTCGACCGCACAGAGATTGGCTCATCCCTTCAAACCATCTACAGCTCGTGGAAAAACGATGTTTCCCTTCAAATCAGGATGCAGATTTGAAAATTTTTGATGTCGAGTGTAATATTTGCATGACGTTCTGCGTATATAGGGATAGAGATACGAAACAATAGTAACAAAATTAAAACAGAAAGTTATGGATTGGATTATGATTCCGCTGAACTGCCTTATCGTGTTCGGCGCTATTTACAAAGTAGTGGAACTGTTTGTCCGCAAGCGTGAACGTCTGATGCTGATTAGCAAACTGACTGAAATCTCGAACGTGGACTTCAAGGGTATCAAGCTTTACAGCAGCGGCAACAAGTTTACGGCCCTGCGGGTTGGATGGCTGATGCTGGGTGTCGGAATAGGTTTCCTCGTAGGATTCCTCCTCAATTTCGTGATAACCGAGGGAGATTATGAAAGGTTAACGGAATGGCAATACTTGGATAAAGTGGGTGGTATCATCTATGTGGCCAGCATCTGTGTCTTTGGTGGTATAGGCCTGCTGATATCTTATTTTGCTGAGCGTAAGGTCGAAACTTCCGAGAATCAGAAGAAAGACAATCTGCAAGCATAATTAATGCAACAGACAGACGAAAAGCAACTGATAGCCCGTATCCTCGACGGTCACGCCGAGGAATACGGCTATTTCCTGACGCGTTACGGGGATGATGTTTTCTACCTCGTAGCGCGACTGGTTCCCTCGCAGCAAGATGCAGAGGAATTGGTGCAGGATGCTTTCGTCCGTGCTTACGACAAACTGGATACCTATACCGGCGAGGCATCCTTCCGAACTTGGCTATGCCGTATCGCCTATAACCTTACCGTCAGTTGGCTGCGCAAGCAGAAGATGAAATATGTCACCATCGACGAACGTCTGGATGTCAGCGATGCAGATGTCGATCAGTTGCTCGACGATGATTCGCGCATACAGCAGCTCAGGGATGCCTGCACCCAGCTGAAGCCTGATGAGCAGACACTCATCAATCTTTTCTATTACGACGGTCTTCCCATGCGTGACATAGCCTACATTCTGGGCATGGAACAAGGGAACGTTGCTACTCGGCTTTACCGCATACGCAAGAAATTATATTTAATCATAAAAAAGAAAGGAACAATATGAAAGACAGAGCGCTACAAGAGGCTTTGCGTCAGCAATCAGAACAGCGCCCCATGCGTCTGCCCTCGAATTTTGCTTACAACACCATGCGCAGGATAGAGAAAGAACAGCAGGCGCGTGAATGGCAAGAGAGGGTGGTAGTCACCATTACCATCGTGGTTAGCTTCCTGTTGGGTGTGGGTGTCATGGTTTTCTTCTATGGCGAAGCCTTGCTAAGGGGAGTCAGATCTATGATTCAGCAGCAAGAGGGTATCAGCCTTCTGCCTGGCATGACGTTCTGTCTTTTGTTCTTTGCAACACTCAATTATTTTCTGCATCGACATTATGTCAGGGAATAAGAGGCCATAGCTAATCATTTTCCCTTTCCCTAGTTAGAGAAAACTTCCGCTCTAGTTAGGGAATTTTTTTATATAAAAAAGCACGGGCATCTTTTCGTCACGAAAAAATGCCCGCTAGACTAATCTTTAATCTCTCAAATTCTTTTTACCTAAAACTAACTAAACGAAATATCTTTGCTGTATGCTTTTTCTATTTTCAAACAAGTAGTGCGCCATCACGGTGCTTACTTTTTTTTGCATTGCAAAGTTAATAGATTTCTTTTTGTCATAAATCATAGAAAATGACAGATTGTAAATTTTCCCGATTTTCTTGATTTATGTCAAGAGTCTGTGGTCGTCGGAGGGAGATTGGTTTGAAGATACTTGCATTTGAGAATAAAAAATCCTTCATTCATCACTCTTCATTCTTCACTTTTTTGTAACTTTGCAACCGAAATAAGAGTTTATACCTATTTATAAAATGGCAAAAGAATATAATTTTAGAGAGATAGAGCAGAAATGGCACCAGCTTTGGGTGGCCAACAAGACGTACAAAGTGGTGGAGGATGAGAGCCGTAAGAAGTTCTACGTGCTGAACATGTTCCCTTATCCCAGCGGTGCAGGACTGCACGTTGGTCACCCTTTAGGCTACATTGCCAGTGATATATATGCCCGTTACAAGAGGCTGCAGGGTTTTAACGTACTGAACCCCATGGGTTACGATGCATACGGACTTCCTGCCGAGCAGTATGCCATCAAGACGGGTCAGCATCCCGAAAAGACTACATTTGCCAATATCGACCGCTATCGCGAGCAGTTGGACAAGATAGGTTTCAGCTTCGACTGGGACCGCGAGGTACGTACCTGTACCCCCAATTACTATAAGTGGACACAGTGGGCCTTCCAGAAGATGTTCAAGCACTTCTATAGTTGCCCCCTCCCAACCTCCCCGAGTGGAGAAGAAGGTCCTAAAGCACGCCCCATAGAGGAGCTGATTGCTTACTTTGAGAAGAACGGAACAGAAGGTCTCGATGCCTATGGTGTTGCTCAGAGCGAAGAACTCTCTTTCACTGCCGAGGAGTGGAACAGCTGGGATGAGAAGAAACAGAGTGATGTGCTGATGAACTATCGTCTGGCCTTTATGGGTGAGACTATGGTGAATTGGTGTCCTGCACTGGGTACCGTGTTGGCCAACGATGAGGTGGTGAACGGTGTGAGCGAGCGTGGCGGTTATCCTGTTGAGCAGAAGAAGATGCGTCAGTGGTGCCTGCGTGTCAGTGCATACAGCCAGCGCCTGTTGGATGGCTTGGAGACTATCCAGTGGAGCGAGAGTATCAAGGAGACGCAGAAGAACTGGATTGGCCGGTCAGAAGGTACAGAGGTAGAGATCCCTTATGTTCTCTCCCTCTCGGATGAGTCGGAGAGGGGCCGGTTTACCATCTTCACCACCCGTGCCGATACCATGTTTGGTGTAACCTTCTTTGTGCTGGCTCCCGAGAGCGAGTTGGTAGACAAGGTTACCACACCCGAGCAGCGCGCTGCCGTTGATGAATACATCAAATATGTAAAGAGCCGTACAGAGCGTGAGCGTATGATCGACCACACCGTAACGGGTGTATTCTCAGGTGCCTATGGTATCAATCCCATCACGGGCGACAAGTGCCCCATCTACATAGCAGAATATGTATTGGCCGGTTATGGTACAGGTGCCATTATGGCTGTTCCTGCCCACGATAGCCGCGACTATGCTTTTGCCAAGCACTTCAACCTGCCTATCATCCCCTTGGTAGAAGGTGCTGATGTAAGCGAGGAGAGCTACGATGCCAAGGAGGGTGTTGTGATGAACTCGCCTGTCAGCCCAGACAAGAGTGTGAAATATGATGGCGAGAGCCTGAACCTGAACGGTAAGACCATCAAGGAGGCTATTGCAGAGACCAAGCGCTTTGTGAAGGCTCACAAGTTGGGTCGTGTAAAGGTGAACTACCGTCTGCGTGACGCTATCTTCAGCCGTCAGCGCTACTGGGGTGAACCCTTCCCCGTATACTACAAGAACGGCATCCCTCAGATGATACCCGAGGAGTGTCTGCCCATTGAGTTGCCACAGGTAGATAAGTTCCTGCCCACAGAGACAGGAGAGCCTCCATTGGGCAATGCAAAGATATGGGCTTGGGACGAGCAGAAGAAGTGTGTGGTTGATTGTTCGGCAATCGACAATAAGACCGTCTTCCCCATCGAACTGTACACAATGCCTGGCTTTGCAGGTTCCAGCGCTTACTATCTGCGCTATATGGATCCCCAGAACGATGAGGCTTTGGTAAGTGCCAAGGCTGCCTCTTATTGGCAGAGCGTAGACCTGTATGTGGGTGGTAGCGAGCATGCTACGGGTCACCTTATCTACAGCCGTTTCTGGAATAAGTTCCTGTTTGACCTGGGTGTAAGCAAGAAGGATGAGCCCTTCCAGAAGCTTATCAACCAGGGTATGATCCAGGGTTGGTCCAGCTTTGTCTATCGTCTGAGAAATACCAACAAGTTTGTCAGCTTCGACCTCTTGGAAGAGAAGTACGATGATGTCAAGAAGAAGAGCTTCTACTACTATCAGGGTGCAGAAGCCGATCCCGTATATGCTGATATCAGCATGGTTAGCGGTAATGTGCTGGATGTAGAGAAGATCAGACAGTGGACACCTGAGTTCCGCGACGCTGAGTTTATCCTGAACCAGAACGGACAGTATATTGTCAGCCAGGCCATAGAGAAGATGTCTAAATCGAAGTACAATGTGGTGAACCCCGATGATATCTGCGAGAACTACGGTGCCGACACCTTGCGTCTGTACGAGATGTTCCTGGGTCCCATCGAACAGTCAAAGCCCTGGGACGTAGCCGGCATCGACGGTTGCTTCCGTTTCCTGAAGAAGTTCTGGGCCCTGTATTGGGATAAGGATGGCAATCTGGCTGTAGATGATTCAGAGCCTACAGCTGACAATATGAAGACATTGCACAAGCTTATCAAGAAGGTTACCGCTGACATTGAGGAATTCTCATACAACACCAGCATCTCTGCCTTCATGGTGGCAATAAATGAGTTGTCAGGTCAGAAGTGCCGCAGCCGTCAGGTATTGTCTGTACTGCCTGTGCTGATCGCTCCTTTTGCTCCCCATATTGCAGAAGAGTTGTGGGAGGCATTGGGCAATCGTACAACGGTTTGTGATGCTCAGTGGCCTACATTCGACGAGAAATATCTGGTGGAGAGCAGTGTGAAGCTGGGCGTCCAGTTCAATGGTAAGGTTCGCTTTGCTATGGACTTCCCTGCTGATGCTACACCCGCTCAGATGGTCGAGATGGCTACCTCTGCTCCTGAGGCGCAGAAGCACCTCGAGGGTATGCAGATCGTAAAGACCATTGCTATTCCTGGCCGTATTGTTAATATCGTTGTAAAACCTGCTTGATGGTTAGCGGAATGCTCAATGTTCAATGCTCAATGTTCAATGTTCAATGTTCAACGCTCAATGTTCAATAATAAAAAGGAATGGGACAAAAGCTGAAGTTGAAACGCATTTGGGAGTTCATTGTTGACTTCCTGGCTATAAACACAGGAATGGCTGTTTATGCCCTTGGGTGGGCAGCGTTCCTGTTGCCCTACCATATCACCACGGGTGGTATGACGGGTATGTTTGCCATCCTGTACTATGTGACAAAGTTCCCTATTGCCGCTGCGGTACTCATCTCTAACGCCATCCTGCTTCTGATAGCTCTTAAACCGCTGGGATGGAAGTTCGTGGGCAAGTCGGCATACGCAGCCGTAGCCCTCTCTTTCTTCCTGGAAATGGGGCAGCAGATGATGACGGACGATGCCGGTAATCTGATTCAGATCCTGGGTGAAGGCCAGGACTCTATGGCCTGTGTGCTGGGAGCCATCCTGAACGGCTTGGGCATTGGTATAGTCTTCCTCGCTGGCGGAAGCACAGGTGGATGGGATATCATAGCAGCGCTTGTGAATAAGTATAGGAACATATCCTTTGGGCGTGCCCTGCTGATTCTGGACTTCCTGGTTATTGCATCCTGCTGGCCCATCTTCCACGACTGGCGTATGGTGGTGTTCGGCTACGTAACGCTGGTGGTGTATACCTATGCGCTGGATATGCTTATCAACAGTGCGCGGCAGGATATCCAGTTCATTATCTTTACCAATAAGCCCAACGAGATCTGCCAGCGCATCATCACAGAAACCTGTCATAGCGTAACCTCTATGAACGGCGAAGGCTATTACAGCCACCAAGACATAAAAGTGCTTATTACCATTGTCCACAAAAATGAATCAGTAAAGATTCTGAGAATGATTCAAGAGACTGACCCTGCTGCCTTTGTCTCGCAGAGTAGAGCAGAGGGTGTTTATGGTAACGGATTTAAAGCAATTAAGGCATGACAGTAAAACTGAATAAAGCTGATATCTGGGAAATGTCCAAGAACTATCTGCTCTTGCTCCTGGGTATCGTCATTTACGTAATAAGCTACGTCTATTTTCTCCTTCCATACCAGCTTATCAGCGGTGGTATGAATGGTATCGCCACGCTTATCTACTACACCCTGGGTTTCCACCCCAGTGTGACGTATCTGGTAATGAATGTGTTCCTGATATTACTGGGAGCTAAGATAATGGGATGGAGGTATAGCGTGAAGACAGTCATAGCCATCCTGATTATCTCTTTCCTGATTAATGTTTTCCAGGAGGGAATCACCACCGTTGATGCACAGGGACACGAGCATTTGATGCACATCGTGGGCGACCAGAAGTTCATGGCTTGTGTGATTGGTGCCCTTATGGAAGGCCTGGGTCTGGCCCTTGTATTCCTTTCAGGCGGTAGCACGGGTGGTATAGACATCATTGCCAGCAGTATCAATAAGTACTGGAACATCTCGCTGGGCCGACTGATGCTCTGTATAGACCTTGCCATCATTGGCAGCAGTTATTTCATATCTCATAATCTGGAGACCGTTGTAGTGGGTTATCTGACCATGCTTATCTCGATGTTCTTCCTGGATTATGTCATCAACGGCTTAAGACAGAGTGTGCAGTTTATCATTGTCAGTGCGAAACACGACGAGATAGCTACTGAGGTGAACCAGAAGATGGAACGAGGCGTAACCGTTCTGTACGGCGAAGGATTCTACAGCAAGGAGAAACGTCAGGTATTGCTTATCCTGGCTAAGAAATATGAGAGCCGAAGCCTCTTTGCCCTTATCAGGCAGATAGACCCCAACGCTTTTGTGTCGATGGGTAATGTGGAAGGCGTCTTCGGTGAAGGATTTGATAAGATAAAGAAGTGAAAGAGATTATAATGGCCACCAACAACGCCCATAAGTTGGAGGAGGTCCGACAGATTCTGGGCGACGACTTTCTGGTCAGGGGATTGGCCGAGATAGGCTGTCATGAGGATATTCCCGAGACTGCCGACACACTCGAAGGCAATGCCCTGCAGAAGGCCCTGTATGTCCATGACCATTACGGAGTGGACTGTTTTGCCGATGATACCGGCCTGGAGGTAACGGCGCTGGAAGGTGCCCCTGGTGTGTTTACGGCTCGTTTCGGTGCTATGAACGGCTATGGGGAAAGTCATGATGCAGATGCCAATATCCAGTGTCTGTTAGACAAGTTGGTGGAAGCAGAGGACCGCACAGCCCGGTTCCGTACCGTCGTTGCCTTGGTTCAGAACGGCGAGGAGCACCTCTTTGAGGGAATCGTGGAGGGTGAAATCCTGATGCAGAAGGTGGGCGAGGGAGGCTTTGGCTATGATCCCGTCTTTGCCCCTTTGGAAGGGAACGGACTGGCATTTGCCCAGATGTCGGCTGAGGACAAGAATGCTATCAGCCACAGGGGAAGAGCCATTGCCAGCCTGGTTGAGTTTTTGAAGAATAATTAATCATTAAGCATTGCTCGTATATGAAGAAGTCATCATTTCTGACAGTGTTGTTCTTTGTTGTTTGCACTTGCCTGCAAGCGGCTGTAATAGGTTCGTGGAAAGTTTATCCCAGTTATCACAATGCACAGAAGAGTGTAGCTGTGGGGAAAACCATCTATACGGTGGCTAATGGTGACCTTTTCTCATATAACACAGAGGATACCGAGGTCAGGACCTATGACAATCTGGGTGTCCTGAATGGCGTGGACATTGTGGATATAGGCTATAGTCAGGAGGCCAAGAAGATTATCCTGATTTATTCCGACAACAATATAGACCTGCTGGATGCTGACGACAATGTTCAGAATCTTCCTGCACTGAAGGACAAGTCTATCTTCGGAAAGGATATAACCGGCATGTGCATCTACGGTTCTATGGCATATCTGTCTACGGGATTCGGCTTTGTCGAGGTAGACATGAAGGAAGGTGTCTTCCGCAACACATACCGTCTGGGCTATGATGTCAAGAGTGTTGCTGTTAATGCAGACAACATATTCTTGGCCACGTCTACGGGCTTGTTCAGATGTGCCAAGACGGCAAACATGCAGGATGCCTCTAACTGGAAGATGCATCATGGTTTCCAGGATTGGAGCCGGTTGCTGTTCCATGGAGAGCAGATGGTGGGCGTGCGCCTTGATACCCTCTACCAGATAGATCCTCAGCGGGCCTTTACCATAGAGAAGGTGTGCAAGGACAAAAGCACCGTTGACTTCCTGTGCGAGGCAAACGGACAGCTGTTCTGGGGTACGGCAGATACCATCCGCTATGCCTCTACGTTGCCCAGCTATACTGTTATCAAGGAGGACAATACCTGGAGTGATGTAACCTACCTGGGAGGTACCTATTGGGTAAGCGACCAGTATAAGGGCCTTCAGGGTTATAAGTTAGACGGCAAGCAGGTGCAGGTAGCAACCTCCTCCATTATCCCCAACAGCCCTGTGCGTAACCTTGCCTATAAGTTACAGTGGGTAAACAACCGTTTGCTCGTGGCAGGTGGTATAAACACCTATCTGGGTTATTACAACGAGCCGACGTCTATGTATCTCGAGGACAATCATTGGACCAACTTCCAGGAGATGACAGAGATTCCTGAAAAGTACAGCAGGATTAATCTGGCCAATACCACCAATCTGGTTCAGGATCCGGAAGACCCCACACACCACTTTGCCACTTTGCACCGAAACGGACTGTGCGAATACAGAGACGGCAAGTTCGTAAAGCTATACAATTGCGATAACAGCCCTCTGAAAAGTGTTATGCCTGCGAGCAAGTACTACATGAACTATGTCTCATGTTCTGGTGTAACATACGACTGGGAGGGCAACCTGTGGATGCTGAATTCCGGTAACGACACTATTCTCAGGGTGATGAGGCCCAACGGAAAGTGGGAAGGACTATATTACGAGCCCATAGAGAAGGCTTCGCTCTGCGACAATATCCTCCTGCACAGCAGCGGACTGGTATTCGTTACCAGCCGTCGATTGGATAGGAAGGGTATCCTTTGTGTGGATACCAAGGGTACGCTGGGCAATAATAAGGACGACAAGTGCATCATGTACCGCAGCATCACGAATCAGGATGGAACGGTTTATGACCCGGATGAATTCTTTGGTATCTGCGAGGACCTGGACGGAAGGATATGGTTCGGAACAACACTGGGTCTCTTTGTGATAGACGATCCGGAAACAGTCTTCAGCAACGATTTCCATTTCACCCAGGTTAAGGTGAACCGCAACGACGGCAGCGGCCTGGCCGACTATCTGCTCAGCGGCTTGCCCGTTACGTGTATGACCGTAGATGGTGCTAACAGGAAGTGGGTGGGCACACAGAATAATGGTGTGTTCCTGATTTCTGCCGACGGGCAGGAGACCATTCACCACTTCACCGAAGCAGACTCTCCCCTGCTGAGCGATATTATCCAGGACATAGCCGTTAACCCCATAACGGGCGAGGTAGCCATCGGAACGGAAAAGGGACTGTGCAGCTTTATGAGTGATGCTATAGATGCAGCAGAGGATTTGGTTAAGGATGACGTCTTGGTTTATCCTAATCCTGTTAAATCTGACTACACAGGACCTATTGCCATCAAGGGTCTGACAATGGATGCCGAGGTGAAGATTCTGAGCTCCAGCGGCCAGTTGGTATGGAGCGGCGTATCATCAGGCGGATTGGTTACCTGGAACGGTTGCAATATGAGGGGCAAGCGAGTCGCTTCCGGCATCTACCATGTGGTAGCAAACGACAATGCGGGCAACAAAGCTATTGTCACCCGCATCGTTATCATTAAGTAGCCCCCTCTCCGCTCCCCCTTTGGGGGAGATTAATCCTTGATTAGAATCGGTAGCCGACGGTAATACTGAAGTTGAAGTTGTGAACCTTGGGCAGGGCAATACCTGTGACATCGAAGTATCTGTCGCGTAGGCTTGTACGATAGATGTCTGCCAAACCCCACTCAGCTCCGATCATTACATTATAATGCTGTTCATACTCGGCGCCAATGCGGAAGCCGATACCTGCATCCCAACGCTGGAAGGATAATGTCAGGTCATCGTAATTCTTGAAGGCATTAAACGAGAGCTCTTCTTCCGCTTCTCTTGCTTCTTGACCATCGAGGCCGATACTTGCGCCGTGAGATCCGCCTACACCAACGGCAAAGTAGGGACCTAATTCTCCGTAGATTCCTAAATTCTCGAGAACATTATAACGGAAACCTACACGGATGGGAACCTCGATGTAGTGCAGTACATACTTCGAAGAGCCCACAGGTTCTTCTGCCAAGTTGAAAATATTATCAGAAGCCTTTCCTCCCTTCATGCTCCAGTCAATACCTGCGGTCAGGTAGGTTCCATGAGCCTTGGGGAGCATGTAGTCGGCACGGATACCCAGTGTGGCGCCGGCCTTTGCACTGTAATCGGTGTTCTGGAGTCTGGAAATATTCATTCCGAAGATTCCCATCCAACTCAAACCTTCTTCCGGCTCATTCTCGAAAGCCATTGCATTGCCCGTGCTTAGTGCCAGGGCAATGAGTAAATAAAAGAATTTCTTCATGTTTGACATTGTTTATGTTGTTAAATACTATGTGTGTTCTTATTGGCATAGCGCTTCGCAGACTTCGTCCTGGAAGTCTCTTCCCAGCCTGGCAGGGCTGATGCCCTGGTTGATGATGCAGAACGACAGGATGTGGCCGTTGCGGGCCGTAAGG
>Ga0265301_10002474_pt1 | contig 21239 bp, 13 predicted proteins | sample AusTroGonzalo_MG_2_FD_193488 | JGI IMG/M metagenome (GOLD analysis project Ga0265301, IMG submission 193488) | Bovine rumen microbial communities from tropical cattle in Woodstock, Queensland, Australia - Gonzalo_04 | ecosystem: Host-associated > Mammals > Digestive system > Stomach > Rumen ... | reverse complement strand
TCTGCAACGCCGAGCGCCTTGGCTACAGCGTCCTTGATCTGACCGAGGCTGTACTTGGCAGCCACTTTGCCTTTGGGCTTGCCCATATGGCTCATGATAATCAGCGCACCACCCTCGTCAAGAATATGCTTAAGGGTAGGCAGGGCACCGCGGATACGGGTGTCGTCAGTGATGTTACCGTTCTCGTCCAGTGGCACATTGAAGTCCACGCGTACAATCGCCTTTTTACCGGCGAACTTGTAATTGTCAATCGTCATCATAATCATATAAATTTAGTTTGTTAATCTCATAGTTACGTCCTGCGACATGCTTCGCCGCACATAATGCAACGCAAAGATACAAAAAAAAAGTGATATTTGCAAGTTTTCCCGCAACTATTCTATATTTTTTTGCATAATGTACAAAACAAGCCTGTTTTATGACTCATTTTAGAGACTGTATTTTGATTAGAATTTTGATGCTTTACGGCCGCATAAATGTAGGAACGGGCAATACAGAGGACATTTTTCGCATTGGTCAAACCGCTGTTCACGGATGATGTTCTCTACCATTTCCTGAACGAGTTTGCTGTATTGCTCATGGTTGTTGCTGTTATATACGACAGGCATGTTGTCAAGTGCCACACGCGTACATGTCAGGTCCTTTGTCAGGTCCTTTGCGGTGAAATACAGGTGTGGTTCGATATGCTGAGCTGTGCCTTGTTTATATGCAACGTAACTGTACAGAAGTGTTTGTCTGATATAATCGGCATCAGGTGTCTCGGGGTTACACAGGTTTTCGCTCACGGCCTGCATTTTTTTCTCGTTGTACCTGCCGCATTTATAATCCACGATACGCGTGACCTCCGGCATGCCGTTTAGTCCGCCTATACGGTCCAAGCGGTCCAAGCGGCCTCCGATGGTAACCTCAATCGGTGCAGCTACGGTGCCATCGGCATTATGTGCGTTAACGGTTATAGTCGAATAATGCGGACTCTCCAACTGCAGGATTGTTAATCCGCAATGTCCGGCATCGTAACCATCGCGTGCCAGCACATGCTCAATGTACGTATCGATAACGCGGTTCTCCAATGTATGTTGGTCAAACAGATAAACAGGCACCGTCACTTCATGCTCTCGCATATATTCGGCATTCAGGCGGTCATATGCAGTATGCAGTGCTTCCATGCGTCGCTCGGGCGTATTCAGCTGTTCCACCTGATTAGGATAGATGCGCACTGCATGAATGTTGTCGCAATGGCAATGATGCTTGTACAGATAATGCACAGCCTCGTGCACAAACAGTCCCAACGTCCGGTTGGAGAAGATTATTTCCTGCTCTTCGTCCTCACGCAACCCCACCATATATTCAAGGTAGAACTTCCGCTTGCAGCCATAGAACGTATTGATGGCTGAAGGAGAGAGGAATAATCCGCGATTATTTTCTGATAGCCGATTAGCCCAACCGGCATCTGGTGCCACCTCTACTATTTTGGCGGGTTGCAGGGTGTTGCTCTCAGTGAGCATGAATTTATCCACTACAAATTCATCTGGGCATATGAGCATCTGCATGACGAATCTGGACATCGTCTTTTTCGTCATGGCTGTTTGCGACTGGCTGAACAGTAGCGTCACATCACTGGCCCGACGGAGCAGACGGAAAAAGTTGTACGCATAGACGGATGCCCGTTCGTCATGTGTCTGCAAGCCATAGGCCTTGCGCAGGTAGTAGGGCAGAAACGACTTATCAGGCAGATGAGCGGGAATAACTCCCTCCTCGACATTGAGCAATAGCAGGTGCGTGAAGTCAAGGGTACGAGTCTCCAGCACGCCCATGATTTGCAGGTCGGTTATCGGCTCACCGTGGAAAGGCAGTGTTATTTGCTCCAAATGGCGGATAATCAGGCGTCGCAGCAACTCGGGATACTCAGTCAGTTCAGTAACAATATTTTCCTGAAGAATAGCGATGAATTGAATCATCGTTCGCCGGGTCTGGTAGAGTGCCTCACGCTGCAGATGCCATTGCCAAGTGTCCTGTCGGGCAGCCATCGACTGCTCTGACTGTTCGTCAACGAAAGCAACGATGTTTTGCAGCGCTTGAACTAGACCGGTATCCGCCTGACGGAAAGAATGCTCCAGCCGACGCACAACCTTAGCAAATACGGATGTATTACGCAACGGATAGCCTTTGGTTATGTTAATATCCTCGGGTGCATCGTCGGCCCTCAGGCGTATGGACGGCAAGCCATAGATGACCGGTTCCAGCTGCCCCTCGTCACAAATAACCACTGCTGTCGGTTCGCCTTTGCGCGTGTAGGTCTGCTTGAGCCATTGCCCGGCAAACTCCGCTTCGGAGTGAACGGAAACGGCACTGATGGTCCTCACGTGCCTGGGTGAGCCCCATTGAGAGGCAGTAAGCACATTCGGCAACTCCTTCATATTCTGACGGATGAACGCAAAAGCCTTGCTGTTGGTGCGGAAATCTTCAACATAATCCCAGAAGAACAGTGCCCTTCTCTCATCGTGAAGCAGACGCATCAGTTTGCGTTCAACGGGCAGCAGGTAGTTGAATCCGATAAAGCAGTACATACGGCTTGCAGCACGCAGGCGCAATTCCTGCCAATGGCTGACCACATAGCGCATGCGTTGTCCCTCATATCCCTTCCCTGCCTGCTGCAACTCGCTGCGAAGACGGTGATAAATGTCCGGCATAGCGTGCCATAAGGCTGCAAAATGTGCCTGGACGGATTGTGCAATGTACGACTGCCGGCGTGCTTCGCCCTTGTACAACAGGTCCTCCAAACGCAGGCGCACCTCATCATCCAACTTATAAGTATCCAAGTCAGAGAGAGTTAAGGCATTACGGAAGAACGATTCAATCTCCGCCTCGCTGATGCCTTGGTCGATGTTTGTAAAATCAGATAGCAGTTGACGTCCCCAGCCATAGAAACGGTCGATATCCATTGGGACTCCGCCGTATGTGCCCTGCTGCACCTCGGGAACATCCTTGAGACACTCGGTATATATGCGATGTAATCGACAGACGGTAAACAGCTCATCCTCCTTACCCAACGGACACAGACTGTCAAACAAATCGCCCAGCGAAATGATTTCCGGCGCCCAAAGTGCAGCTGGATGCTCCATGGCCATGCGTCTCTGCAGTTCGCTACGCATCACCACACCGGCTCGATGCATCGGAAAGACCAAAGTAACATCTTTCAGCCTTTCCCATCCGAAACGCCGGATGAGCTCGTCGCAAACCTGTTGTAGAAATGTCTGTGCCATCAATTTATCTTTACTTCATGTGATACTATTACCCGTCCTCACCCGAAATCACATCCCGTCCACTCGCAGGAGATGGTCTGATAGTGCGTACCACAACCAACCTTCCACATGTGTGTAACCCATATTGCGCAAAGCTTCTATATACTCGCGCACCTGCGTTACATGCGTCGGGCGTTGCTGATGCGTAAACTTGTAATCCAGCACAACAGCCGCGTCACCTTTAATCATCACGCGGTCGGGACGGATTACGGCCGAAGGTGTAAGAATCGCTGATTCGCGCATCAACTGCCATGAACCATCGAACCAATGCCGCATAGCCGGAGAAGCGAATGCACGCCGGATGAGCGAGGCTATCTGTTCGTACTGCGCAGTGTCGTCTATCAATCCTTGCTGCCGGTACGAATCTAGCACCTGCAAAGCTTCATCCTTATGGGCGATGTGAGCAAATATATCATGGCAAAGCAAACCAAAATCTGTCTGTGCCATAGCGGTGTCCGCATGCTCGGGGTCAAGGGTGTAGCGGGTTGATTCCTGCGACTGGCAGAAATGAACCTGCCCGCCATCGCTATAGATGCCCGCCTCAACAGGTGTCACACCCGTGTAGTCAAACGGGCTTTTAGCCCGATGTTGGTCCGGCTGATGAATATGCACGGAACCATCGGAGAATTCAAGGAAAGGATAATCGGTGTAATCGGCATTTTGCAACGCATCACGCAGTTGTGTATAATCCAACAGCGAAGCGGCTACAGTAGGATAGCCGTCGGCATATTTGTTGGCATCTACAAGGGCATATACAAACAAGTTGTCCGCCGCGCGAGTGAGAGCAACATACAAAAGATTATAGTTGTCGATTAGTTGCGCTTCATGCTCCTGGCGATAAGCATGGTAGTATTGCGATGACTCACCTGTACGCTGCAGGTCAGATGACTGCTTGACCGGAATATACGGCAGACTGTCGCCTGACAGGCGTACCGCCTCCGACCATAGCACATCACCGTCCCTATCTTCTTCCGTCTTCCATGCTGCACCGAGCAGAATAACCGTTTTACCCTCCAGGCCTTTGGAACTGTGAATGGTCATAAGGCGGATAGCCTCGCTGCTGCTGTCACCGGCTATGGCGAAACTATGCATGGTATCCTGCCAGTATTGCAGCAGGGCATTCACATCACTGCCGTTGGCGGCAATGAAATTCTGCACCTGGTCAAGCATGCAGTTGACATATGCCACATCGTCACCGATATAAGTACCCTGTTCGCAGAAGAGCACATGAACAAGGTGTTGCAATTGATCGTATAAAGGCGCAAGTTTATCGATGCCACCGATGCGGTCGATGATATCAGCCCCCTTGTGCAACCGAAGGAATTCGGCGGCAGACGCGCTGCCTGTATGCAGGTATCGAAGCGCGTCTATCAGCAGAAGGACCGAAGTGCAGGACTCCAGTCTGAACGAGTCGCGGGAGACCATCTGCGTATGGTTGAGCAGCGGGAACCGACTGCCTTGCTCGCGACACCAGGTTACCCATTGCTGTATTTCGCTGTTATATCGGGCGAGAATGAGTATATCCTGCGGCCGTTCACCTGCCTGAAGGAGTTGTTCGATGGTGGTACACACATCACCCCATAACGCCTGCTGCTGCGGCTCTTTGAGCAGGTTGTTGCCTGTTTTCTTGGCAGAACGCTTGTCGTAATAGGGGAAGAAACGGCAACGGACATAACCGCCTTCGTGCTTGTCGGTGCGGTAATAGTCGCTGAGCGGATGTTCGGATTGCTGCTCATTGTACAGCGCTTCGCCTACCGGACGTCTGTCGTCGGCAGATACCGGCATTTGCAGGTTCGGCTGCCGGGCTACCAGTTGCATCACTCCAAGGTTGAAGTTCACCACGTTACGCCGGCTGCGCTGGTTGCGGATGAGAGGCGGCACGTCAGGGTTACAGGCATCCTGCAGTTCCGATTTTCCGAGGCGCTCCATGATTTGCCAGTGTCCGTTTCGGAAACGGTAAATACTCTGCTTGGCATCGCCTACAATAAGCACCGTCTGTCCGGGAACGGCAACAATCTCACGGACAAGATGCAGAAATACGTTCCACTGCAACTGACTGGTATCCTGGAACTCGTCTATCATGATATGCCTGTACCGGATACCGGCTTTCTCCATAATGAAGTCTGCATCGCCGGGCTGCAATGCCTCGGCAAGAGTGACAGCCGTATCGGCAAGCAGAGCGGTATTGGTGCGCAGGAGAGATTTCTGAATACTGTCCTCCAAAGCACGCATTAGCCGCATATCGTTGAGGTAGGTGAGCGAGCAACTAATCTGCCAATAGGTGTGTCGCAAGTCATCACAAGCCTGCTGCAAGGCACGTAGTTGCGGATCGGTCATCGCCTCGGCCATGCCTTTTTCCGTTGCTCCGCGGAAGAGGTCCTTCTTCGGAACCGACTGCGGGTCGGTAACGGACTTGTAGATATTCTCTATCGCACTTCTGGCATTTCTGCCCGAGGCATACGGCAGCTTGGCATCCAGGTCGTTTTTGGCTTGCGTGGCCATCGGCCTGAACTGCTCAATGACTGCATTCCGCTGCGCAAACAAAGCACGACGGTAGTCGGATATACGTTTTTCGTCCAAGTCCAAGTGCGAACCGGCAGACAGACGGGTGCTGTGCACCTGCACACTTTCTTTGTACAGCTGCATAGCTATACGGATAAGGTCCTGCCGGATATCCCAGCCTTTGCTGTCACCTATACACTCTTCGACATATTCGTAGATGGTGCGCTTGCTGTCATCCGTCAGTTCAGTGGTGAGCATCGTATCCACAGCAGCTGTTATAACCTGTTCGGCATCCAGACTGATAGCAAAATCCGCAGTGCGGTTGATGGCTTTGGCCATACCGCGAATGAGTTGCTGCAGGAATGAATCAATAGTTGTAACGGAAAAATTGTCATAGTCCTGCAATATAGCGTGCAGATTAGCTTCAGCGCGCTGCTGCAGCACTTCGTCGGCAGCCGTACTGTCGCGGAGCATGTATTCGCGCACCTTGCTGAGGAAATCCTTTTCACCACCATGCGCAATGCCTAACAGGTAGGTGAGTATGCGCTCCTTCATCTCCGCCGTAGCCGCATTGGTGAAAGTCACCGCCAGTATATTACGGTAACTCTCGCCGCTAAGCAGCATGGCTATATAGTAGGCCGCCAGCGTGTAGGTCTTTCCTGTTCCGGCTGATGCCCGGCATACACTAAGTGGATGTTGCTTGTCGATGATGCCCATACGTATCGTTTTGATTATACTCTCCTGAACTCTGCAAGGATAACGGCAGTAGCTACGGCAACGTTCAAACTTTCGGATGTTGGCTCGTCGGGCGGAAATGAGGGGATACGCAGCGAGTGAGTGACTAACCTGCGCACTTCCGGCGACAGACCGTTCCCTTCGTTACCCATCACGATGATTCCCGAATGGCGGTTTGGAATGGCGTTCGGTGCGTAGATGTTTTTGCCGTCAAGTAGCGTGCCGTAAATAGGTACAGCGGGCAAGGCCTGGCTATTTGCCGCGATCCATGTCGGCAGGTCGGTATAATAGACGCGGACGCGTGCGAGCGCACCCATGGTAGCCTGCACAACCTTCGGGCTGAAGCAGTCTGCTGTGCCGTGCGAGCATATCATGGTGCGTATGCCAAACCAGTCTGCCGTGCGGATAATCGTACCCAGATTGCCCGGATCCTGTACCTCGTCCAGAGCAAGATACAACGTGCCCGGGGACAGAGTCGGTAACGTATGGTCGCACGGCTTGCGGAATACGGCTATGCTGCCCTGAGGCGTTTGTAATGATGACAGGCGCTCAATATCTTTAATAGGCGTATTGGCAGGAGTCAGGTGATACACTGGCTCGAACGTCTTGGACAGCTCGAATATGCATTTGTCACCCTCCGCAATAAACAGACCAAGTTCGTCACGGTACTTCTTCATGCGTAACTTCTGCAGATGCTTTAGCTCATTTTGGGTCATAAATTGGTCAGAATGGATAATTTTTCATGCAAAGGTAAGGAAAAATTTGCAAAAATGCAAATAATTTAGTATCTTTGCATGCTGAATTGTCGGATTTATGCATTCCTGTGCATCAAAACATATAATTTTTGTAACGGGGATACTTGTCGGGCTGTTGCTTTGCTCATGCAATATAACGAAGTTCGTTCCCGAAGACGAACAGTTGCTCTACAAGGTTCAGATCAATGTGGATGGTACGAATGAAGTTCCGTCCTCCAAGTTACGCCACTACCTGCGGCAGACCCAGAACACGGAGGTGCTCGGGTTCTGGAAACTACAACTGCATCTGTACAACACGGCACCTGTTGATACGACCGGTAACTATGATAGATGGGCGGCGCGCAATGCTCACAAGATAGGCGAACCGCCGGTAATCTTCAACGAAGAACTTACAGATCAGAGTATGTCGCAGATCAGAAAAGCTATGCAGAACGAGGGCTTCTTCCGGGCGACAGTGGATACGGCACTTGTCTCTAAGCAGCGCAAGGTGTGGCTGACCTACAATGTGCACTCTGGTCCAGAATATACCGTTCGCAAATATGTTATTGATCTTGAGCACCCTGTCTTGCGGGATGTGGCGTTTAACACAGGCAAACCCTTGGTGCAGTCAGGTATGCGGTATTCCGCACAGGCGCTTGACGACGAGCGGGAACGGATAACCAAACGCATGCGTAACAACGGTTACTATTTCTTCGACAAGGAGTATCTGCATTACGAGGCGGACAGTACAGCCGACCGGCAGATTGATCTCCGCATGCATTTGGATGACGTCGTGGCATCAGCGGACTCCGCTACGGATGCCGTTTTCCGCCAATATACCATTGCACGCGTATGCTTCCATCAGGATATGAGACGTAAGGAAGAGGCAACTGATACCGCCTCGAACATGTCTGGCAGTTGGGGATACCTGTTTTTCTGGCGCGGACGACATCTGCTGCGTGAGAAGGTACTCATTCGTCAGTGCGAGGTTTTACCTGGTGCGCTTTATAGCGAGCGTGCGGTTACGAATACGTACGCGAATTTGAACGGTTTGGGCCCCGTACGTTACACGGATATACGGTTTGAGGTCGTAGCGGCAGACAGTTTGGAGTGTCATATCTACCTGTCTCGCAACAAGATGAACAGCGTCACGGCGGAGGTGGAGGGTACGTATTCGAGCGATGCGTGGGGTATAAACGGCAAGGTGTCGTATGCCAATCGGAACATTTTCCGGGGTGCGGAGGAGCTCAAGGTCAGTGCAGGTGCGCAGTACGAATGGCGGCAGGACGGCGGTCGGGCGGTGGAAGTGCGAGGTGAGGCGGGGTTGACTTTCCCTAGTCACTGGCGGCTGAACTTGATGTATTCATATCAGAACAGGCCTGATGAGTTTACGCGTGACATTTTCAATGCTGGGTTATACTACACGTATCATAAGCCATATAGTCCATGGACGCATAACTTCAATGCTTTGGATATAAGTTATATTTATCTGCCATACATTTCCCAGCGTTTCCAGGATGAGATACTGTCACGCGCATCGGTTCTCAAGTATAGTTATCAGGACCATTTCATTGTTGGATGGAACTATTCGGGCAGTTATTCCAACAAGCGGCAGAACAATGACGAGCACAGTTATGTCAATTTTGGTTATCAGGTCGAGACTGCCGGAAATCTTCTGTACGGTATAAGTGTGCTGGCGGACAGCAAACCCGAGGACCCTGGTATATACTCTATCTTTAATGTGCCGTTTGCGCAATACGCCAAGGCGGATATGAATTTTTCATACAACCAATTGCTGGCAACGCGGCATAGGCTGGTTTTCCATGCGGGTATGGGAGTGGTCGTGCCGTACCTTAATTCGACGGCAGTACCGTTTGAGAAAAGGTTTTTCTCTGGTGGAGCGAATAGTGTTCGCGGCTGGCTTGCTCGCACTTTGGGGCCGGGAGGCTACCGCGGGAGCGATGGTTTGTCGAGTTATGATTTGCAGGTGGGCGATGTACGACTTGACTTGAACGTTGAGTATAGGTGGCGTGTGTGGAAGATTTTTGAATTGGCGGCGTTTGTCGATGCGGGTAACAACTGGACTATCCATGATTACGATGCTCAGCCTAACGGTCAGTTTCTTTGGGATCAGTTTTATAAGCAGATCGCCCTTTCTTATGGTGTCGGTCTGCGTTTGGACCTGAGTATATTGTTGTTCCGTGTGGACTTCGGTGTTAAATTGTATGACCCGAGCCGCTTATACGGTGAATTGTCCGGCACGCAGTGGCGTACGGTTAGCAACGGATTGTGCTGGAAGGATGATATGACCTTCCACTTTGCCATCGGCTATCCGTTCTAAATGCTATCTTCACGTGCAATTTCGGGAAAATGTGCACTGCTGTGGCAAAAAAGTAACCCTAAAATTTGCAATTACAGAATATTTGTTGTACTTTTGCACCCGCATTTGCCGAACAAGACATGGCGGGATAGCTCAGCTGGTTAGAGCGCATGATTCATAATCATGAGGTCCCCAGTTCAATCCTGGGTCCCGCTACGAAAAAGACGTCCGCACGGACGTCTTTTTCGGTATATATCATTCGGAAACCGGATCTGTGGAAATGTGGACACATGCCGCCGGTTGTTATTATTTGTTATACTCTTTGTATTTACGCAGAGCTGTACAGTAGGTGATAAGAGCATCCGTGTAGGCATTTTCAGCCTGTAGCAGCAGTGCTTCTGACTCCATGAGTTCGGTCATAGTTCCGACGCCGGCCTCATAGTTCATGAGGGATATACGGTAGTTGTCCTGTGCCAGTGTGCGTGCGGCGCGGTGCTGGTCCATCAGTTTAAGCGATTCGATAAGTTGGTCATAAATCTGCCGGTTTTGCAGTTTCATCTTGCTCGTCAGGTCTTCTTGTAGCATTTCAGCCTGCTGGATCTGTATGTCATGCTGACGCAGACGATGTGCCATCTCTCCCCAGCCGGTCAGAGGAATAGACAGATTGGCGAATACCAGCCCGTTGAATGTATGTTTTTCGAAGAAGTTGCTGTATCCGCCGGTGATGCCAACTGCCAGATGAGGCAGTGCTTCGCCTAGTGTCAGGCGCTTGTTCAGCTTGTTGTAGCGGATGTTCAGTTCCAATAGCTGTACTTCAGGCCGTTGGTTGACGACTATGGTGTCGGGCTGTTCCGACAGGTATACGACCTCTTGTTCCGGGAAAGGTTCCAGCAGCAGTTCATGGTCGTATGGCTGTCCGATGAGGTGACAGAGTAGCCGTGAGGCAAGTTGGATACCATTCTCCAGTTGCAGGGATTTGGTCTGCATCTCGTTTTTCTTAAGTTGTACTTTCAGTAGGTCGTTACTTGTGGCCAAACCGTGGTTATACGCCACCTCGGCGATGTTGCTGATGGTATCCAGCAGACTGACTACTTTGTCCACTGTCTTGCGTTTCTCTATCAGTCCGGCTATGAGCCAGTACGTATCCGTCACTTCTTGCAGTACATCGCGTTCACTTACCTCCTGCTTGAGGCGTGATGCGTCTATGCCGAGTTTGGCAAGTTTGTTGGCCGTCACGATTTGTCCGCCCCAATATATCGGTTGTGCTGCTTGGACATTAGCCAAACCGCCCCAACGGAGCATTTTTATTTCTGAACTGATATGTTTGTTCGGGTCCTCCTGTTGGGCTATACTGTTCAATATCTCAAATGTGGAGCGCAGTAGGTCTTGGGTGTCGCCTTGCAGTCCCATCTCTGTCACGTCCGCATCGATCAGCGGCTTGGCAGCGCCATACGCAAAACCCTGCAGACTGACTTGCGGAAAGTATTTCCACAGCATCTGTTTCTTTACCTCTTGTGATATTGCAACTTCCAGTGCTGCAGACCGGATGCTACAGTTGCGTTGACGGGCACTGCTCAAGCATGAGTCCAGAGTCATAATTTCGGTCTGTGCATATGTGCCCAGACTGAATATACATAGAAGCAAGGATAGCGTCAAGCGGTTACTTTTCATATTTGCGAGTGGATTTTTCGTATATTTTCCAATAGCACACCGGCAGAACAGTTACCACAAACGGCATTGTCAGGATGGCTCCGAAGCATATGATCACTCCCATAGGCATCCATAGGTCTGTAGCTGCAATTATCATTGGTACGACTCCCAGTGCCGTAGTGGCTGTGGTCAGGAAGATCGGCCGCATGCGTCGCTGTCCGGCAAGGAAGGCCGCTTCGCGTGCAGGCAGATGCTCATGGTTGACCAGATGGTCGGCATACTCGTACATGATGATAGCATTGCGCACGATGATACCTATTAGCGAAACTACACCCAGGACTGATGTCACGGAGAAACTCAGGCCGAAAAGCCACAGACCGAAGGCTGCGCCAAACACGCACAGCAAACTGGAACTGAGTGAGAGGAACGAAATACTGAGCTTCTTGAAGTGGATAACCAGCAGCACGAGCATTACCAGTAGTGCTGCGCCCATTGACGCTATCAATCCGGGCAGCGTCTCGCTGGTTGACCCGTATGTGCCGCCGTAAGAGATACGAACGCCTGCCGGTAAGTTCATCTTCCGTATATGTTTTGCTATTGGTCGGAAGGCACCCAATGCGGCTATCCCCTGACGTATGTCTGCCGAAACAGTAATGGTGCGGATGCTGTTCCGGCGCTGGATCTGTGCGTGATGGAAATCTGGCTCAATTGTAGCAATTTGCCGCAATGGCACCCATACACCCGGTAGAATAGTGGGTATCATCACGTTGCCGATATCCGAATAGTCCAGCGAGTCAGCGCCTTCGGTATAGAGCATTACGGGTGTTTTGTAGCCATCCTCCCAGATAGAGGTCATCCTGCGTCCGCGCAGTGCGCCGTTCAGATACACCGAGAGCGTGGCTTGCGTTACGCCCAAGCGGCTGGCTTCATCGTCCTTCAGGCGTACACGGATAGTCTGCACGGTTTCGTCATAGTTCGAATGGATCCATGCCAATTCGGGATATTGCGACATGAATGCCTTGAGTGAGTCGGCCACAAGTTCCAGTTCTCCGATATCCGAGCCTTGTATAAAAATCTCTATGGGGTTGCTCACGGCCTGGTAGTCGAGTTCCTTGAAGCGGCAGTAGGCGTTCGGATAGGCATTCTCATACAGGGGCTGGTAATGCGCTACCAGACGTTTGGTGGCTTCCGCCGAAGTGGTGTTGACTATGAACTGAGCGTAGTTCTCGCCGGCGATTTGCGGCGCATAGGTGGCATGGAAACGCGGGCTGGCCATACCGACAAATGCAGTGACGCTCGTAACGTCGTGGTCGGCATTCAGTATGGTACCCAGATCGTCCACTATAGCCTGCGTCTGGTCCAGTGATGCGCCTTCGGTCAGATGTATTTCGATGGCAAAGCAGTCGCGGTTGGCTTTCGGCATGAGTTGAATATTCATGCGTGTGAAGAGGAACGCCCCCAGCAGAACGGAACCGAGCGCAACGCCCAGAGTGCCCCACGGATGGCGGAAGCAGAACGCCAGCAGGTGCTGGTAGCTGTTCTGCAAACCGTCAAAGAAACGGTTCTGGATACGTTCGGCCAAGGTTGGTTTGGCGTCTGCTGCCACCGGATGGATAAAGGTGTGGGACATGTATGGGATAACCCACAGGGCATAGACGAGACTGCATGTCAGGGCGATGAATATTGCCCATGGGAACATGCTGATAAAGTCTGCCAGCGGTCCGGTCATCAATCCCAATGTCGGGAAGAACATACCCGAGACGGAGGTTGTGGCTATGAGCATCGGCACGAACAGTTCCTTCGTAGATATGGCAGCCGAATACCAGCTCGAGTGCCCTCGTGCCAGACGCTCGGTGTAGCCGTCAATCACAATCACTGAGTCGTCCACCACCATACCTAACACGACAATCAGCGCGGCCAGCGTCACCGTGTTGAGTTCTATGCCCATCGTGTACATGATACCTAACGATACTGCGATGCAAATAGGCAAGCCTGTTGAGCTGACAAGCGCTGTACGCATAGGGAAGAGCATCAGCATCACAAGGATTACGATTAGCACGCTTATCAGCAGGTCTTTCAGGAACGAGCGGACGCTCTCGTCCACCACGCCGGGCTGGTCGGTAATCTTGTGTATCTGCACATCGGGAGGCAGCACGGAGGCCATCTGCTCCAGCACTGCGTCCACATTCTTGCCGAACGCCACAATGTTGTTGCCTGGTTGCATCTCCAGGTTCATCAGCATGCAGTCGTTTTTGCCATGCTTGTCAAACCGCTCGATGAATTTTGTTGGGTCCTTGTAGCGCCGCTCAATGGTGGCTATATCCTTCAGTCGGATAGCCTGGTTTGTCAGCGGGTCAGCGAACACAATCTGTTCACCCAGTTCATATTCCGTTTTGTATGGTACGTCGATATGGATGAGGGCGGCACCTGCATCGTTGGCTATTTCGCCCGTCATGGTGCGGAAACCTTGTGCCGCAAGGCGGGCAAGAATGATGTTCTGGTCAATCGAATATTTGGTTATGCGCTCGACATCCAGGGTCACCGCTATCTCTTCGTGTTGCTGACCCAGCAGCTTGATACTGCCTATCGTTTCAATTTCGCGCAGGCGGTCGCTTACCAGTTCTGCATAGTCCTCCAGTTCACGTGGTGTACGTTCGGGGCTTTCCAACGCCAGCAATATACTGCTTGTGTTGCCGAAATCATCAATTACTACAACCGCCAGCAGGCCTGTTGGCAGTTGCATCTGTTTGAGCAGGCTCAGTCCGCCGCGTATTTTCTGCCATGCTTCGTTGGAGTTCTTGACTTTAGGGGTCAGTGCGGCAAAAATGATACACGTGCCGTCCTTGCTCAGGCTGTATGTCTTGCGTTTGTCTATTTCCTTGAATGTGAACAGGTACTGCTCAATCGGTTTGGCGACCTGCTCTTCCACTTCTTGTGCAGTTGCACCCGGATAAACGGCAACCACCACACCCTGTCGGATGGTCACCTGCGGGAATTCGTCTTTGTTCATCCGTCCGAGGGCGAAGATGCCAAAGACCACCAGACATGACACCACCAGAAAGATAATGTTGTGGTACCGCATCGCGGTTTCAATATGATTGCGCTGCCTCATACGTCTAAATCATAAATTCTATCATTTGCCCGGGTATCAGTAAACCACATTGGCTCCGTCAAACATTTTCTGATAGCCCTTGCTGATAATCGTGTCCCCCAGTTCTACCCCTTCGCTCACCAGTACTCCGTTCTCTACAAACGCAGCAATCTTGATCATCTGCCTTTTTGCGCGTCCGTTGCGTAGCAGCCACACGCTGTGTCCTCGCTGCTGCGTTTGGATGCAACCGGCGGACAGAATGTATCCTTTGCTTTCGCGGTCGCGGACAATGATGCGGCAAACCATACCCGGCAGCAAGTCTCGTGTGGCAGTGTCGTCGGTTATGTGAGCCTTGACCATGTAGGTGTGGGCGATGTGCGTCGCGGTCAGCGATTTTTCGCTGATTTTTGCTTTATACTGTTTGTTCAGTGCGGGCATGCTCACAATCACTTCCTTTCCGACATTCATCCGGCCGATCTCGCTTTCCGGAACGGTGAACTCCGCTATATATGCAGACATATCCATGAGATGCCCGATGGGTTGGCCTATGCCGACATGTTGCCCTACATTGATGTCGCGTATGGTCACAATGCCGTCCTGTGAAGCGCGCAGCGAGCAGTCCTCGTAGCGCTTGAGTGACGATATGGCCATCGAGCGAGCTTTTTCCAGGTTAGTTTCCATCTCCACCCATTTGACATCGCTTATCCCTCCCTGCTCATGCAGCGGCTTGAGTCGCCGGTAGCCGTCCTGCGCCTGTGCGTACATCGCTTCGGCACTCTCCAGCAGGGCTTTGGCCTGTGTGCTGTCCACAGTGGCTATCAACTGGCCGCTCTTCACGTGCTGCCCGCTCTTGACATATATGCCCGTCAGCTGCCCTCCCAGAGGGAACACCAGAGAGATGTCCGTTTGCGGACTGATCTCGCCTATGTAGTTGTCTTCCACCATCCGGCTGCTTTCACCTACCACTTCTATTTCCACCGGAAGCGGTTTGTCGGACAGATGGCTGTATTTCTGTTTGTTGGAACACCCGGCAAGCAGCATGGCTGCCAAACCGAACAGGATGATATTTTTTTTCATGTTGAACGTGGCCGATAGGGTTCGTGTATATGGCATGCAAAGGTACAAAAAAATAGTGATATTTGCAAGTTTGGGCGTATGTATATTGTTATTTTGTCGGTCAGTTTTGTAAAAATATGTAATTACAGATTGTCAAATTCTGACAACACGCCCCCTGCGTACATAAAAAAGACGGCACACTTTGCTGTGTATGCCGTCTTTAGTGGTTGTTGTTTCATTTGTGCCCACGAGGTCGTGGTTGGCTCTCACCTTCACCTCAAATGCACTTGTGTCTTGGCGTCAATGGGGGCAGCCACACTCCTTTTTTTGGGTGCGTGTGCATCATCTCGGCATTTATCCCGCCAAAAGGTGCAAAAAACAGTATAAGGGATATGTGAACGAGGGCAACCAAAAGGTTGCTCTCTTTGTTTATGTCTGTGGCTTATGTCTGCGGCGTAAATGCGACAGGAAAAGGGAACAATTGTCTGGTACAGACAATTTCAAGATTTCAAGATTTCAGGATTTCAAGATTTGAAAATCCTCCGCATCTATCTTAAGCGATAGGGGCGGAGGATATTTTTCGAAAGCAAATGCTTCGCCATGAGCTGCGTGGTACATAGCGCAAGGAGGATGAACGATAGGTTGCAAGCTTTCATCCTATTACTTGTGGCAGTTCTCTTGGCTCAGGAATGTCTGCTCGCGGCGAACGCTCTTGGCGCCGGCCTGATGGTAGATCTCCAACTGTGCATCTGCCTCTACGCCTGTACCGTAAAAGAAGTGCTCAACAGTTACATTGTTCTGATCAGTAATTTGCAGTTTCCAGCATTGTGCCTTGTTCGGGTCACAGGATACAAGCGTCGCGCTCATAGCCAGCATGCAGCATGCTGCTGACATTAGTAAGATTTTTTTCATTGTTTGAGTTGTTTTAAGGGGTTATTGTTGTTTCGTAAAGATCGCTTTTACGGTCCTTCGGTCGTTATGGGCCACACCGTTGTGGAGGTGCTTTCCTGACCAGTTGTAGCTCCACTCCATCTCTCCGGCTGCCGGAAAAGTCACGGTGTAGTCATACGTGTTTGCCTTGTCCCCGCGCAAGAATCCCTCGGGGTCGTTCAGGCAGATGTATCCGTCAGTGAGCTCAATACGTCCGCTGTACTCCTTGCAGTCTTCGCTTACGAAGTTCTCGGTGTACGTATAGTACGTGTCCTCACCGTCTGTCTCTTTCTTGACAGTGAGCGTGCCCTGATTAACCGTGCGGTCAATCTCCACTTCGTCCTCATCTACGTTCACCCATTTTTCGGTGTAGGAGACTAACTTCCATGTCCCTGCCATCTTGTCTAAATCAAAAGACTTGCCCGGTTCAGGGGCGTTACTGTCGCCTTGGCAGGAAAAGAGTCCTGATGTCAGTGCTGCAAGCAGCAGAATAAGAATGTTTCTTGTTCTCATTTGTTAAAAAATCTAGGTTAGGAATGGTAGAAAGATGCATGTTTGCGCACCGCAAACATAAATATCGCACAAAGATACAAAAAAAAATGCACACGCGCAATACGCGCATGCATTTTTTTACGTAAATTGACAAAAAATGTTAACTTTTTTACGGATTCGAACATTTTTTGCCTCTGCCCGTAGCTCTCATCCACCTTTGCGGTGAGCCGTTGCACGATTGGGATCAGTCTATCACAACAGGCTTGTACTTGGGCACAAGGGCCTTCATAACCGTCCAGCCGATCAGGTAAGCCACGGCGCAGATGCAGAAGATGATCATGTAGCCGGCTTCTTTGCCCGTAAAGCCCATGAATGCAAATGCCTCACCTAAATTGCCCGAATAGTCGAAGAGAACACCCGAACCTTTATTAATCAGGAACGATCCTACACCACCTGCCATAGCACCAATACCGGTAATGGTAGCAACTGCCGACTTGGGGAACATATCACCCGTGGTGGAGAAGATATTCGCGCTCCAGCTCTGATGCGCTGCTCCTACTATACCGATGATAATCGATACAGCCCATGGCCCGAACTCCCTGCCAAGAGGCTGGGCAAACAGTGCAAACAGCGGGAAGAAGGCAAAGATGAGCATCGCGCGCATACGACCTGCGTACGGTTCCATACCTTTCTTCTCGACGAAGATCTTAGGCAGATAGCCGCCGAACAGCGAGATAACCGTTACGATGGCATACAGCGTGAAGATGAGCGCTATACCCTGCGGGTCAGAAGCCTTGATGCCGAACTGGTCCTGGAAATACGCCGGTGCCCAGAACAGGAAGAACCACCACACGCCGTCGGTCATGAACTTGCCAAACGCAAACGACCAGGTCTGGCGGTGTTGGAAAGCCTCGATGAAGGACATCTGCTTCTCTTCCTTGACAGCCTCTTTCGGCGCATCGGCATCATCCTGCTGGATGTATGCCAACTCAGCTTCGTTGACATGCTTGCTCTCGGTCGGTTTGTCATAGACGAAGATCCAGACCCCTGCCCAGATGAAGCCCAGCGCACCGATGATGATGAATGCCATCTCCCAACCCAGGCTCTTTGCCAGCAGAGGGATAGTAGCGGGAGCAGCCAGTGCACCTACGGACGCACCTGCATTGAAGAGTGCGGTAGCGAAGGCGCGGTCCTTCTTCGGAAAATACTCCGCAGTTACCTTGATGGCAGCGGGGAAGTTTCCTGCCTCACCAAGACCGAGTATCAGACGGCACGCGAGGAACAGCCAGACACTGACCATCGAGATCGTGCTGACTATCGTTCCGGTAGCCTCCAGCAAAGCGGCTTTGCTCTCCAGCCCTACAATCTGCTCGGTTACGAAACCGCAGCCGGCGTGCATAACAGCACCCAATGACCATACGATGATGGCCCAGAGGTAACCTTTCTTCGTACCCATCCAGTCGATGAACTTACCGGCAAAGAGGCAGAAGATGGCGTAGGCGATAGAGAATACACCGGTGATGGTTCCGTAGTCGGAGTCGGTCCAGTGGAACTCGGGTTGGATAAACTCCTTGAACGTCAAGGACAACACCTGACGGTCCATGTAGTTGACGGTGGTGGCGAAGAAGAGCATCGCGCACATTACCCATCGCCAGTTAGAGAGAACCTTATTATTCATATTTTTCAAAATTTATTTGTCATTTGTCATTTGCCATTGGCATTTAGCGTTGTACACGTCCGTTGGCATTGCCACCGGCGAGGGAGAGTACTTCGTCCTCGCTGACGAGGTTGAAGTCGCCGTTGATAGTGTGCTTGAGTGCGGATGCTGCTACAGCAAACTCCAGGGCTGCACCCTGATTGTCAGGGTACTTGAGCATACCGTGGATCAGTCCTCCGGAGAAGGAATCACCACCACCTACGCGGTCGATGATCGGATTAATCTCGTAGCGCTTGGACTGATAGAACTCCTTGCCGTTGTAGATCATGGCTTTCCAGCCGTTGAAGGTAGCGCTGTAGCTCTCGCGCAGCGTGGAAACAACATACTTGAATCCGAACTCCTTCATCATCTGCTCGAAGATGCCCTTGTAGCCTTCGGCATTGGTCTCACCGCCCTCTACATCTGCATCGGGCTTGAAGCCCAGGCAGAGCTCAGCATCTTCTTCGTTACCGATGCATACATCCACGTACTGCATGAGCGGACGCATGATGGAGATGGCTTTCTCGCTGGTCCAGAGTTTCTTGCGGAAGTTGAGGTCCACCGATACGCACACACCGTGACGTTTGGCAGCCTCGCAGGCCAGACGGGTGATCTCAGCCGCCTTGTCAGAGATGGCGGGCGTGATACCCGACCAGTGGAACCAGGCTGCGCCTTCCATGATCTTGTCGAAATCAAAATCCTTCGGGTCGGCTTCGGCGATGGCGGAGTGTGCGCGGTCGTAGATAACCTTGGAGGGACGCATGGATGCGCCTGTTTCGCAATAATATAGGCCGATGCGCTCACCTCCGCGAACGATATAATCGTCCTTCACGCCATAGCGGCGCAGGGCGTTCACGGCAATCTGACCGATCTCGTGCTTGGGCAGTTTGGTGACGAGGTAAGCCTCGTGACCGTAGTTGGCGCAGGAGATGGCTACGTTCGCCTCGCCGCCGCCAGGGATGATACGGAAATGCTCGGACTGTACGAAACGGTCTTGTCCTTCAGGACTGAGGCGGAGCATAATCTCGCCTAAAGTAATAATCTTTGCCATAAGATTAAGAGATTAAAAGATTTATATTGTGTTAATTAGTTGTTTTCTTCTTGTTTTTCAAGTAGCGCTTTTTCTGCGCTTTGCTCATGTCTTGCATCACCAGCTCGTCAGGGATGGCAGGCACAACTTTGGATGCAGACATTTCGTATTGCACGTATTGCGTGCCATCCCACAGTTGAGGAACAAAATGCGTGTACGGATACTCTTCCGCTACCTCTTTTTGCTTGAAGTACGTCTTGTCCAGATAGACGAAGCCCACATACACTTTCCCACCGGCAGCCAGCCCTATCGGTTGTCCCACTTCGACTGCATCGCCCGGGCTGACTAACGCTTTGCGCATGTGGTAGTAAACTGCAAACGTCTCGTCTATATGATTGATAATCACTCCTTTCTCGTCTCCCGACAAACACACGACACCTCCGCGCATCGCATACACTGTGTCGTTTTCCTGGATAGCAAACGACAGGTATGCCTCCTCCCGTTCACTATCCCGAAAACGGATAGCTTGCGGTTCAACCGTAATGTTCTCCCCCTCAGCCAACGGAAAGGCATAAAATCCCGCAGCAGGTTCTTGAGAAGGGAAGGCTCCTCTGTAGTAACGGTAACAGGTAGCCGTAAAGTTACCTTCTGCAGCCTGTGATTGTACAGGCCGGCTTTCCACTAAATTCTCGCCGGGTGCAGCGTTATAGTACCTTGCACCTTTGCGAACGACCACATAGGAGCAGTAGTCAGAATTGATATAGATTCGTTCGCGGGACTTGGTGGCACTATTGTAGCGGACAATATTTTGCACCACGGGCTCCGGTGAGTTACACAAGGAGAACACCTTGCGGAACTCCTGCGCCGACAGCGTAGCCGCCACGGTCAGCAATACTATCAACGATGTATAACGCATAGCAATTATTCCCGCCCGCCACTCAGATTATGAGCAGCAGGCGGAATTATTGTTCATCAGAACTTGAAGTAATTTTTTGCATTGTTGTAGCATATATCCTCCACCATCTGCTGTACGCGCTTCTGTTCGTAGCCGGTGTAGGGTATCATGCCGTTCTCGATATCGTTGCCGAGGACGTTGCACAATGTGCGACGGAAATACTCGTGACGCGGATACGAGAGGAACGAGCGGCTGTCGGTCAACATGCCGACGAGGCGAGAGAGCAGACCGAGGTTACTCAGTGCCATCATCTGCTTCTCCATACCGTCTTTCTGGTCGAGGAACCACCAGCCCGAGCCGAACTGAATCTTACCGGGCACACTGCCGTCCTGGAAGTTGCCGAGCATGGTGGCAATCACCTCGTTGGCGCAGGGGTTGAGGTTGTACAGAATGGTCTTGGCCAGATGTCCTTCGCTGTTCATCTCGTCCAGGAAGTGACTCATCGCTTTGGCGGTGGTGAACTCGCCTATCGAGTCAAAGCCGGTATCTGCACCGAGCTTGGCGAACATCTTCGAGTTGTTGTTGCGGATAGCACCATAGTGGTACTGCTGCGTCCAGCCGGATGCGTAGTCCATTTCCGCTTGAGCGTGCAGGTACGCATGCTTGTACTGACGGATCTCGTAGGTGCTGAGTTCTTTGCCTGCCAGCGCTTTTTGGAAGATGGCGTTGATCTCGGCATCGGTGTACGGCTCGTCGTAGAACTCCTCTATTCCGTGGTCGGAGAGGCGGCAGCCCATTGACTCAAA
>Ga0265301_10002473_pt1 | contig 21246 bp, 20 predicted proteins | sample AusTroGonzalo_MG_2_FD_193488 | JGI IMG/M metagenome (GOLD analysis project Ga0265301, IMG submission 193488) | Bovine rumen microbial communities from tropical cattle in Woodstock, Queensland, Australia - Gonzalo_04 | ecosystem: Host-associated > Mammals > Digestive system > Stomach > Rumen ... | reverse complement strand
GCACAGTATGGTCTGGCGGAAGCCCTGTCGGAGAATATGCAGATGCTGAGTGAGCTGCGTCCGATTGACTTCGCCCTGAATGTTCTGACGATGAACATCACGGTGGGCATTATTCTGGGACTGCCGGTGGCGGCGCTGATGAGACGGCCTTCGGCCTAATTGATAATTGACAATTGATAATTGAAGAAAAATGGATATATCAGTAGTTATACCTCTTTATAATGAGGACGAATCGATTCCTGAACTCTATGCGTGGATAGAGCGTGTGATGAAGCAGAATGGCTTCTCGTATGAGGTCATCTTTATCAATGATGGCTCTACCGACCGCTCGTGGGAGATTATCTCAGAGCTGCACCACAAGCAGCCCGACGTGGTGAAGGGCATCAAGTTCCGCCGTAACTACGGTAAGAGCCCTGCGCTCTACTGTGGCTTTGCCGAGGCTCAGGGTGACGTGGTCATTACAATGGATGCCGACCTGCAGGACTCGCCCGACGAGATTCCTGGTCTGTACCATATGATTATGGACGACGGTTACGACCTGGTGAGCGGTTACAAGCAGAAGCGCTACGACCCCATCTCGAAGACCATTCCCACGAAGCTCTTCAATGCTACGGCACGTAAGGTGAGCGGCATTAAGAACCTGCATGACTTCAACTGTGGACTGAAAGCCTACCGCAAGGCTGTTGTCAAGAACATTGAGGTCTATGGCGAGATGCACCGCTATATTCCCTATCTGGCCAAGCAGGCTGGCTTTGCCAAGATTGGCGAGAAGGTGGTGCAGCACCAGGCCCGTAAGTACGGCCAGTCGAAGTTTATGGGACTGAATCGCTTTGTCAACGGTTATCTGGACTTGCTGACGCTGTGGTTCCTCTCGACGTTCGGCAAGAAACCTATGCACGTCTTCGGCTTCTTGGGCACCATCGTGTTCTTCCTTGGTTTCCTGGCAGCCTTCATCATCGGTGCAGAGAAAGTGTGGTGTCTGGCCAACGACATTCCCCAGCGTCTGGTGACGGATTCTCCGTACTTCTACATTGCTCTGACAATGATGATGATGGGTATGCAGCTGTTCCTGACAGGTTTTATCGGCGACCTTATCAGCCGCTCATCGGCTGGCCGCAATGACTACCAGATAGAAACGGCCCTCGGACTAAATGAGAAGTGAGAGATGAGAAGTGAGAAATGAGAGATATGATTAATAAGAAGGGCAGATGGGGGGTAATCAGTTTGTTGGTTATCATTTCTTATTTGTCATTTGGCGTAAGTGCTTGCAGTTCTATTGACTGCCCTGTGCAGAATACTGTTTACACAGTATATGAACTGCGTGGCGCTGACGAACAGAAAGATACGCTGCGTGACACGATGTTTGTGTTCTCCCGTCGTAATGACGGTAGCGACACATTGCTGTTCAATGCAGGAATCGGTCTGACCTCTTTCGCGTTGCCTATCGGTTACGCCAACCCAGAAGACACGCTGCTGTTCATCTTAGTGAACCGTCCTGACTACATCGTTGCTGATACAGTGTTTATCAAGAAGGAGAATATACCTCACTTTGAATCAGTGGATTGCAGCGCTTCATTCTTTCATCGCTTGACTGATGTAAGAACGACTCATAACGCCATTGACGCGTTGACTATAAACAAAAATTTTGTTGACTATGATGCCCAGACAGCTCATTTCTACATACGTTTCAAGAACCTCCGTTAGCCTGCTGCTGTTGGTGGTCTCGCTGGCGTCGGCGAATGGACAGAAACTTAAGATGTTCAGTCTTGAGCCTGACTCTGTGCCGATGATGCGTGGTTTCCAGGTGTCGTTCGACCTCTTCGGCTTTTGTCAGAAGCAATTGTCCGACTACGGTCAGTACGAGGGCGCATTCCGACTGAACCTGCACGACCAGTGGTTCCCCATTGTGGAGGTGGGCTATGGCGTCGGTGAGCATCTGAACGACGAGGTGACAGGGCTTAGCTATAAGACTGCAGCCCCCTATTTTCGAGTGGGTATGGACTGGAACCTGCTGAAAAAGAAGCACGGCCCCAACCGTATGTATGGCGGTTTCCGCTATGCTTTCACATCGTATAAGGTAGACCTGTGGCGCAGCAATCTGCCCGATCCGGTATGGCAATGGGACACCAGCTTTGGCGTCAATGACGAACAATGCTCGCAACATTGGCTTGAGGCTGTGCTTGGTATTGATGCCAAGATTGCGGGGCCCGTACATCTGGGCTGGTCTGTCCGTTATCGTCGCCGTATAGCTCATAAAGATGGTGTTATCGGTAAGACCTGGTATGTTCCTGGTTACGGCATCTGGGGTGACACTCGCTTGGGAGGCACGTTCAATGTGATAATTGATATATAAAGAGGTAGTAAGTAGTAAGAAAAAGTCTATGGATACGAAACAGAAGAACAAATTGATGTGGCAGGTGCCATTCCTGGTGCTGCTCATAATAGGTACGGTGCTGATTATTCGTCAGCAGCAGTCGGAGCCTTACCAGCATAACAAGGGCTTTGTGTTTGGAACGATCTATAACGTTACCTACCAAAGCAGTGAGGACCTGCAGGCGGAGATTGAGGCAGAGATGAAGAAGGTTGATTTGGAGTTCTCCATGTATAACGATTCTTCTACAGTGGCTCGTATCAATCGTGGTGAGATGGTGAAGGGAAGTGCCATGTTTGATGAGCTCTTCCAGCTGTCGCAGACCATCAATAAAGAGACCGACGGCGCCTTCGACATCACGGTAGCCCCGTTGGTCAACGCTTGGGGCTTTGGCTTCAAGCACGAGCAGATGCCTACGCCCCAACAGGTGGACAGCCTATTGAAGATTCGCGATCAGCTCGACTTCTCGGCTATTGCGAAAGGCTTCGGTTCCGACGTCGTGGCTCGTCTGCTTCGCAGTCATGGTATTCAGAACTTTATGGTTGAGATAGGCGGAGAGGTCGTTACCCAGGGTATCAGCGACAAGCGCCTGCCTTGGAAGATAGGTGTCACCAAACCTACTGACGACAGTCTCTCGGTCAGCGGTGAACTGCAGACCGTGCTTAACGTTACTGATATCGCAATGGCCACTAGCGGAAATTACCGTAAATTCTATTATAAGGGTGGCCGTAAGTATGCCCATACAATTGACCCGAAGACGGGCTATCCCGTTCAGCATTCGCTGCTCTCTGCTACAGTCTTGGCAAAGGACTGTGCCGTTGCCGATGCTTATGCCACTGCCTTTATGGTGCTGGGTATGGATCGTGCCAAGGAGGTACTCGGGCGTCATCCGGAGCTGATGGCCTATTTCATCTTCGCTACGCCCGAAGGTGGTCTCGACGTATGGTTCTCTCCGTCGATGAAGGACAAAATTGCCGAGTAAGGAATACTCCTGCTCTCAACACAAAGACTTCTCCTATGGCCACTCTACAACTCTACGATCAGCTTCTGCAGTTCCCTCTCTTTCTGGGGATGAGTCGCGAGGATTTTAGTCGTATAGCTGGCAATACGCGTTTTGACTTCCGTAAGGAGGGGGCTCATGTGGTGCTTTTCCATGAAGGTGACGTCTGTGACCATCTTTGTTTCCTGTTGTCGGGTACGGTAACAGTCAGTACACGCTCTGATGACGGTAGCTATACACTTACGGAAGAACTGTCGGCCCCTGTTATGTTACAGCCAGAGGCTCTATTCGGCTATCACCAGCGTTACACTCACACCTTCAGGAGTACAACCCCTGTGGCGCTACTGCATCTTGCCCGTCCCGAGGTGGTGCGGATGTCTGAGGAGTTCCTTATTTTCCGTATTAACCTGCTGAATCTGCTGGCAACCAAGACGCAGAAACTGCTGCACCAGCCCTGGCGCCGCTGTCCCCAGAGCCTTGATGAGCGCATTGTCCGTTTTATAGCCAGTCGTTGTGTTCATCCGGCTGGACATAAGACGCTTCGTATTCTAATGACGCAGCTTGCCGCAGAGGTGGGCGACAGCCGCCTTGACGTCAGCCGCGCCTTGAACCGTCTGCAGGATGCAGGACTCCTGACGCTTCACCGTGGTCGTGTCGAGATTCCTCAGATGGAGCGTCTGCTGATGTAGCCAAAGAACATGAAAGCTATGTGGATGATGATTTTTATGGTGCTGCCGCTAATAGCCATCGCTTATGTTGGCTGGCATGTGTGGGTGATGCTGCCGCTTTCTGTTATGTGGAAGGTAGCCGTCATAGCCGTTGGTGTATTCTCGTTCGTTTTGCTGTTCCTGAATTTCGGCCGTCATTTCGATGGCCTTCCCCTCTGGATAGCACGTGTAGCCTATGAGGTGGGCACCTCGTCGCTCTTCATTCTGCTCTATGTGGTGATGGTGTTCCTTGCTTTGGACCTGGGGCGACTCTTTCGCCTAGTTCCCAAGAGCTTGCTGTATCAAAACGGCTATGCTGCTGTAGCGGTCTTCCTGTTTATCTTCGGTTTGTTTCTCTATGGCAATCTGCATTATAAGCATAAGGTTCGTGTCGTGCTGGAGTTGCCGTCGCAGAAACCGTTGCCCAGAGACTATAAGGTGGTAATGGCTTCCGACTTGCATATCGGCTATCATAACCCACGTCGGGAACTGGCACGTTGGGTGGATATGATGAATGCAGAGGAACCAGATTTCATTCTTATTGCCGGCGACATTATAGATGGTAGCATGCGCCCCCTGCAAGAGGAAAAAATGGCTGTGGAATTCCGTCGTCTGAAGGCTTCTGTCTATGCTTGTTTGGGAAATCATGAGTTCTATGCAGGTAGTTCATTGGCCAAGCAGTTTTACGAGAAAGCAGGTATTCATCTGCTTGTCGATGAATCGGTTGTGATAGATAGTTGTATAGCAGTGATAGGGCGCGATGACCAGACAAACAGACGGCGTAAGACGCTTGGAGAACTGATGGGTTCTGTCGTCGCAGACTCTTCATCTCTCAGTACTCTGTACAACATCGTTCTCGACCACCAGCCCTATCATTTAGAGCGCACGGAGCTGGCTGGTGCTGATTTCCAACTGAGCGGACACACTCATCGCGGACAAGTGTGGCCTATCTCTTGGATTACCGACCGTCTCTATGAATGTTCATGGGGCAGCTACCAGCGCGGTAACACCCGCTATTACGTGAGTTCTGGTCTTGGCATCTGGGGCGGCAAGTTCCGTATAGGCACGCAAAGTGAATACGTTGTCGCTACCATTACGTCGAAAAGATAACAGACGGTGTTTTACCTCCCTGCTATGGCATCTTTTTTATTAAAAAAGGATAAATCCTTTGCTTTTCCCTCGCTAATTCGTATCTTTGCAAGCTGAAAGCAAAGAAAATGTTATGAATCAGGATAGAGAGAGGAAGAATCCGTTTTTTGAACCCTATCATACGCCGCACGACACGGCACCGTTCGACCGTATCCGCCTAGAGGACTTCGAGGAAGCCTTCATGGAGGGCATACGCCGTGATGACGAGCAGATAGAGAAGATTATTAACAACCCAGATAAGCCGACGTTTGATAATACCATCATTTCGGTGGACGATGAGAAGGACAACTATTATGACCTTCTCTCGCGTACGTCGTCGGTTTTCTTCAATCTGTTGTCGGCCGAGACGAACGATGAGATGGACGCGCTGGCACAGAAGCTGAGTCCTATCCTGACGAAACATGCTAATGATATCCGTCTGAACGAGCGCCTGTTTGAACGTATCAAGTATGTTCATCGCCACCATCGTAAGTTGACACCAGAAGAGAAGATGCTTCTCGACAACTGCTACGACGGTTTCGTACGCAGCGGTGCCCTGCTGGACAAGGCGGGTAAGGAACGCCTGCGTCAGCTCACCGAGGAAGCCTCGATGCTGGGCCTGCAGTTCTCGCAGAATCTGCTGAAGGAGCAGAAGGCGTTTACGTTGCACCTGACCGACGAAGCACAACTGGACGGACTGCCTGAGACGGCTCGTGAGGCCGCTGCGCTGACCGCTAAGGAGCGTGGCCTCGAGGGATGGGTGTTCACACTCGACTATCCGTCCTGTCAACCCTTTATGACGTATTCCACCCAGCGTGAACTGCGTCGTCAGATGTATATGGCACGTAACACCATCTGTACGCATGACAACGCTGAGAATAATATCGAGGTGTGCAAGCGTCTCGTCAATCTGCGTCGCGAGATAGCGCAACTGCTGGGCTATAAGACCTATGCCGACTATGTGCTGCGTCGCCGTATGGCAGGTAATGTGCGTAGCGTCTATAAACTGCTGAACGACCTGATTGTGGCCTATAAGCCGACGGCTCAAACAGAACGTGAACAGCTGAAGAAAATGACGAAAGAGAAGTTGGAGCCTTGGGACTCTGCATTCTACTCGCATAAGCTTCAGATGAAGAAATACAATCTCGATGCCGAGATGCTGCGTCCTTATTTCCAACTGGATAAAGTCATCGACGGAGTCTTCGGACTGGCAACCCGTCTGTACGGTATCACCTTCAAGGAGAACAAGGACATTCCTGTCTACCATCCCGACGTGAAGGCCTACGAGGTCTTTGACAAAGACGGCTACTTCCTTGCAGTCTTCTATGCTGACTTCCATCCGCGCAAAGGCAAGCAGGGGGGGGCGTGGATGACCGAATACCAAGGACAGTGGATGGAGCGCGAGGACGTGCACAAGCCATTCGGTGCTGGTAACTGCAAGAATGTGCGTCCCCATGTCTCGGTAGTGATGAACCTGACGAAACCCACAGAAGACAAACCCGCGCTGCTGACGCTGGGCGAGGTGGAGACCTTCCTCCATGAGTTCGGTCACTCGCTGCACGGTATGTTCGCCAATACCCGCTTCGAGTCGTTGAGCGGCACCAACGTGTGGTGGGACTTTGTGGAACTGCCCTCGCAGTTCATGGAGAACTTCTCCATCGAGAAGGAGTTCCTGCGCACCTTTGCGTACCACTATCAAACGGGTGAGCCATTGCCCGACGAACTTATCAGCCGTATCGTTAAAAGCCGTAACTTCATGGCCGCCACCGCTTGCCTGCGACAGGTCTCGTTCGGTCTGCTCGATATGGCCTACTACACAAAGAAAGATGCTTTCGATGAGGATATCATAGCCTTCGAGAAACAAGCATGGAAGAAAGCTATTCTGGGCAAGCAACGTACGGACACTTGTATGACGGTGCAGTTCTCGCACATCATGGCCGGCGGCTATGCAGCAGGCTACTACAGCTACAAGTGGGCCGAGGTGCTCGATGCCGATGCCTTCAGCGTGTTCAAGCGCGAGGGTATCTTCAATCCTCAGACAGCCCAGCGCTTCCGCGACTGCATCCTGTCGAAAGGCGGTACGGAACACCCGATGGAACTGTACAAGCGGTTCCGTGGTGGTGAGCCAACCATCGATGCGTTGCTGAAGAGAAATGGAATAAAAGTAGTAAAAGGGAAATAAGTAGATATGACGGATAAACAGGCAAAGTTGGATGAGCGCTATCTGCGTATGGCGCGTATCTGGGCCGAGAACAGCTACTGCGTTCGTCGGCAGGTGGGCGCTCTGGTGGTGAAGGATAAGATGATTATCAGCGACGGCTACAACGGTACGCCGACAGGTTTCGAGAATGTATGCGAGGACGAGAACAACGTGTCGAAACCCTATGTGCTGCATGCCGAGGCCAACGCCATCACGAAGCTGGCGCGCTCGAACAATAATTCCGACGGCGCCACTATTTATATCACCGCCTCGCCCTGCATCGAGTGTGCGAAACTCATCATACAAGCTGGCATCAAACGCGTCGTCTATGGTGAGAAGTACCGTCTGACCGACGGCATCGAACTGTTGAAGCGTGCCGGTATTGAGGTGATTTATCTGGGAGAATAAGTGTTTTGAATAGATAATTGTGAATTGAGAGAGGATGAATAAGAGGAAAACATATCGATTTATGCCGTTGTGGCTGGCGCTGAGTGTGGTGCTGGGCATCTTCATCGGCACGTTCTTTGCCAACCGCTTTGGTGGCAACCGCCTGAGTATCATTAACTCTGGCAGCAACAAACTGAACGACCTGTTGCATATCATCGACGATCAGTATGTGGATACCGTCAACATGAGTGATCTCGTGGAGACGGCGATGCCCCAGATATTGTCGGAACTTGACCCGCACTCTGTCTATATCAGTGCAAAGGACGTGCAGACGGCTAACGACGACCTGAAAGGCTCGTTCTTCGGTATCGGCATCGAGTTTACCATTCGTCAGGATACCATCCACGTGCAGAATGTCATTGCCAATGGTCCTGCCGAGCGTGCCGGACTGCTGGCAGGCGACAAGATTGTGGAAGTCGACGGTAAGCCTTTCGTGGGCAAGGAGGTGACTAACGATGTTGCCGTTCACAAACTGAAGGGCGAGAAAGACACGAAAGTACAGGTGGGTATTATGCGCTATAAGGAGAAAACCGTCCGTCGCATAACCATCACGCGTGGCGAGATTCCTATGAAAAGTGTCACAGCCACCTATATGCTCAACGATGCTACCGGCTATATCAAAGTCAAGAACTTCGGCGAGAAGACCTATCCCGAACTGCTCATTGCCCTTGCCACGCTGGCACAGGAAGGCTTTGAGAATCTGGTTATCGACCTTCGCGGCAATACGGGCGGCTATCTGATGTCAGCTGTCCAGATGGCTAATGAGTTCCTGCCCAAGGGGCGTCTCATCGTCTATACCGAGGGCCGCAAATCGGCTCGCCAGGAGTATCGTAGCGACGGTCGCGGCTCCTATCAGCAGATTCCGCTGGTGGTGCTTATCGATGAAGGCTCTGCTTCGGCCAGTGAGATTTTCGCCGGTGCCATTCAGGACAACGACCGCGGCACCATTATCGGACGCCGTTCCTTTGGCAAGGGATTGGTGCAGCAGCCTGTAACCCTGCATGACGGCTCAATGATTCGTCTGACCATAGCCCGCTACTACTCTCCTTCAGGCCGTTGCATACAGAAGCCTTATACCCAGGGAGACAGCAAGGACTATGAGTCTGATATTCTGGCTCGCTATGAGCACGGCGAGTTCTTCTCGCAGGACAGCATCCGTCACACAGGCCCCGAGTATCACACGAAGAACGGTCGCATTGTCTATGGCGGCGGTGGTATCACGCCCGATATCTTTGTGCCAGAGGATACTGTTGATATGACCAGCTATTACAAGGAAGCGTCGATGTCTGGACTTATCCTGCAGTATGCCTACGAGTATACCGACGAGAATCGTCATAAACTGGCCGCCTTCAAGTCTATGCGTGAGCTGGAGAATCACCTCAAGAAAATCAACTCGGTAGAGCTCTTCGCCCAATACGCCGATAAGCACGGTTTGAAACGCCGCAATCTGATGATTCAGCGTTCGTACAAATTGCTGGAGCGCTACATCAATAGCCGCATCATTTACAATATCATGGGCGAGGCCGAGTGGACGGAGTATTTGAATCTTGACGATCCTGCCATTTCCGAGACCCTCCGCCTGTTCCGTGAGGGCAAGGCTTTCCCTCATGCAGCAAGAACGGGAAAGCCACAGAAGTTGGCTAAGGCGTTCGACTATCGTGGTCCTCATGCCAAAACGCTTTTGACAGCTCATGCATAAGGACGAGCTGCGTCAGCAGATACGACAAGCGAAACGACAGTTCAGTCAGCAGCAACTGACTGAACTGTCGTTGTCCGTTTTAGACCGTTTGCGTTCGTTGCTGGTTGCTGCGCAGACGGTGCTGCTCTACTATCCGTTACCCGACGAAGTCGATGTCCGACCGCTTATCAGCGAACTGGCGGGGCAGGGTAGGACTGTTTTGCTACCGCGTGTAACGGGCGACACGACAATGGAACTGCGACGCTATAGCGGTGAGGCGGACCTTTGCCAAGGAGCCTTTGGTATCATGGAACCCGTAGGTGACGTCTTCACTGACTATTCGCAAATTGACGTTGCCGTCGTTCCGGCAATGGCTTACGATGCTCAAGGTCACCGCTTAGGACGCGGACGCGGTTATTACGACCGCTTTCTGGCAGCTGTTCCTCATATATATAAGATAGGTGTGTGCTTCGATTTCCAGAAAGTTGACTGTGTTCCTGTCGAAGCGACGGATGTTAGCGTTGATTGCGTTGTCTGACCGCAAGTGTTTGGCGGAAAATGATGGCTAACAGAAACGGATGTCGACAATGACCTGTTCGCCAACCAGTTCATTCAGCTTCTTCACCAGTTCACTGCGTCGCATCGACAGTTCAGTGCGCAAGGCGGGCATCGTCAGATGCACCACCAGCGTCTGGTTTTGAATGAACGTATCTTGAGTATAGCGAGCAATGACGGAGCCTGCCACTTCCGGCCACGCGTCAACCAGCCGTTTCTGTAACAGCGGTGTCTCCAAGCCCTGCGCCCGCAGGTTGCGGAGAATCAGGGTTTTCAGTGATTGGACGTCGCGCTTAAACATATCTCTCCGTTGTCTACGTTAAACAGCTTGTAGTCGTGCGACGATGTCATCAGGATGTGGTCCAGATGGTCGCGGTTTGTATCGGTAATGAAAATCTGTCCGAAGTCATCACCGCCCACCAGTTTCACAATTTGCTCCACACGCTCTGCGTCGAGTTTGTCGAAAATGTCGTCGAGCAGCAGGATGGGGACCGTCGGCATGGTTTGCTTCAGTAATTCAAACTGTGCCAGTTTCAGCGCGATGACATAGGTCTTCAATTGTCCCTGTGAACCGACACGTTTCATGGGATGACCGTCGAGTAGCATTTCTAAATCGTCACGATGGATGCCGTGCAGCGAATAGCCGATGGCACGGTCCTTGAAACGGTCGCGCTGGATAACCTCCAGCAGCGGACCGCGCTGGCAGTGGCTGACATACGACAGCGACACCTGTTCGCGACCGCCAGAGATGCGTTCATAGAACGATTGAAACAGCGGGACCAACTCCTCGACGAATGCTGTGCGGCGGTTGTAGATGCGCTCGCCCTCGGCAGCCATCTGTTCCTCGAACAGGGCCATCACGTCAGCGTCTGGCTCCTCTTCCTGCTTCAGCAGTGTGTTGCGCTGTGCCAGCGCTTTGTTGTAGCGTGTCAGCGCCTCCATATATTGCCGGTCTTGCTGTGCAATCACCACGTCCATCAGCCGTCGGCGCTCATCGCTGCCGCCCTCGATGAGTAACGTGTCGCTTGGCGATACCAGCACTAATGGAATCAGTCCGATGTGCTCAGACAGTCGTTTGTACTCTTTCTTATTACGCTTGAAATGTTTCTTCGTTCCGCGCTTCATGCCGCAGCTGATAGTGAGAATCTCTTCGTTGTCCTCATGTCTCTCTCCTCGCTCATAGACACCTTCCAACATCATGAAGTCCTGATTGTGGCGTATAACTTGTGAATCAACGGGATTGGTGGCTGAGTGACAGAAAGACAGGAAATAGAGCGCATCGAGCACGTTCGTTTTTCCAACGCCGTTGTGCCCGATAAAACAATTCATTTTCGGTGACAGTTCCAATGCCGCCGTAGGAATGTTTTTGTAGTTAATGAGTGACAGCTTTTCGAGAATCACGATGCAAAGGTACGAAAATTTCGATTAAGCGAGGGCAGAAAAAGTGTACTTTTTGTGTAGAGCGGAAGAAAAATATGTAATAAGCGAGCGAAAATGCAAAAAAGTTGCCAATAAATTTCATTTTCTACAATAAAATGAGTAATTTTGCGCCGCAAATCATAGCAAAAAATAAAAACAACAAATAATAATGGCAACAAACAACGTTAATCAGAGCGCTCAGCAGGCTCCTGCTGAAGAGACGCTTAACAAGAGTGAGGCATTCTTCCTCAAGTACAAAAATGCAATCATCGGCGCTGTCGTCGCACTGATTGTCATCGTAGCAGGTTTTATCCTCTACAACAACTATGTCGCTGGACCTCAGGCTGAGAAGGCTAATACTGCTTTGGCTAAGGGTCAGGAGTATTTTGCTCAGGAGCGCTTCGATTTGGCTCTTAACGGCGACAGTCTGGGCTTCGAAGGCTTTGCCAAGATTGCTGCTGACTACAGCGGCGATGCTGCAAACCTCGCCAACCTCTATGCCGGTTTGAGCTGCGCTCAGCTCGACAAGTGGGAGGATGCAGCCAAGTACATCGAGAAGTTCAGCACCAAGGGTGATCAGATGATTAGCCCTGCCGCCCTCGGCGCACTGGGTAATGTCTACGCTCACTTGAACCAGCTTGACAAGGCTGTCAGCACACTGAAGAGCGCTGCCGAGAAGGCTGACAACAACTCGCTGTCGCCGACCTTCCTTATCCAGGCCGGTGAGATTCTCGAGAGCCAGGGCAAGAAGGCTGAGGCTCTGAAGCTCTATCAGACCATCAAGGAGAAGTATTTCAACTCGATGCAGTATCAGACCATCGACCAGTACATTGAGCGTGTTTCTGAGTAATGGCCACCGCACTGCATAATCTTTCCGACTACGACTTCGCTAAGGTTCCCGATGCGTCGAACATGATTTTCGGCATCGTCGTAGCCGAGTGGAATCCCGAAATTACAGGCGCCTTGCTTCAAGGGTGTGTCAGCACACTTGAGAAGCACGGCGCTTTGCCTGAAAACATACACGTCAAGACGGTCCCCGGCTCTTTCGAGCTCATCTATGGTGCTCACCAGATGACTCTCAACGACGGCTACGATGCAGTCATCGTCCTTGGTTCCGTCATTCGCGGCGAGACGCCCCATTTCGACTATATCTGTCAGGGTGTCACACAAGGTATCGCCCGTCTCAACGCCACTAACAACATCCCCGTAGTTTACGGCCTGCTCACCACCAACGATTTGCAGCAGGCCAAGGACCGTGCTGGTGGACGATTGGGCAATAAGGGTGACGAATGCGCCGTTGTTGCTATCAAGATGGCAAAGTTCTAAGCAGAGGGGCCGTTTGAGCTCTAAATTCTCTCGAGAATTCAACCGTCAGAGGCTGACTATTTTTCAAAAGTCGTTGAGTCTCATTCGAAAGTCGTTGAGAGTTTAATATGCAGAGAAGTGAAATATGAGAAAAATCCGCAATTTGTTTGGAAGTTGCGGATTTTTTGTGTCTTTGCGGCGAATAAGCATTGAAGGGAATGGCTGACCTTGCAAACGAGCATAAGAAGTCGCCCTTTGATGCTTATTCTTTTATCGTTCTGGTTATAGAATACAAGAAGCGGTGGTGAAACCGTCTGCCATTAATCCTTGACTTCTGTAATGGTTATAACAATTTTCCTGTTTTTCTTGTCATTAACCTTACAATGGCGGCCACCATAGTCCATCTTGAAGAAAGCCAAACAGAAAGTAATGCCACACACCCAAGCAAACAAAAAGAGTCGGGCGAAGAGACTATTGTTGGTCTTGAACGTGAAGATCATCCCCACGATGCAGCTAAGAAGCAATATTCCTGACACAAGGCTGGTGTATAATCTCAGTTTCATTAACAATGATAATCTCTATTTCTGTGCAAAGATAAAAATAATCCAGTAAACTTCCAAGAAAAGCATAAAAAATATGAGATGAATGGCGGAAGATTTGGTCATTCCAAAATTATCTGCTATCTTTGCATACTGAAACGAAAAAATGACTACCTATAACAATATGAGACTGATTTCTTGGAATGTGAATGGACTGCGTGCGTGTGAGGCAAAGGGCTTCAGCGACATCTTTCGTGAACTGAATGCTGACTTCTTCTGCCTGCAGGAGACGAAGATGCAGCCAGGACAGCTGGACCTGCAGTTTGAGGGTTACCAATCGTACTGGAACTCGGCTGAGAAGAAGGGTTACTCGGGTACGGCCGTCTTTACGAAGCACGAGCCGCTCAGCGTCAGCTATGGCATAGGCATCGACGAGCACGACCACGAGGGTCGCGTCATCACGTTGGAGATGTCGGACTTCTTCTTGGTGTGCTGCTATACGCCCAATTCGCAGGACGGCCTGCGCCGGCTTGACTACCGTATGACGTGGGAAGACGACTTCCGCCGCTATCTGATGACGCTGGACGCGAAGAAACCCGTCATCCTGTGCGGCGACTTGAATGTGGCCCACGAGGAGATAGACCTGAAGAACCCCAAGACGAATCGCATGAACGCGGGCTTCACCGACCAGGAGCGTGCGAAGTTCAGCGAGCTGCTGGGCTGCGGATTCACGGACACGTTCCGCTGGAAATATCCGGAGCAGGTGACCTACTCGTGGTGGTCATACCGCTTCCAGGCACGTCAGAAGAATGCAGGCTGGCGCATTGACTACTTCGTAGTGAGCGACCGCCTGCGCGACCGCATTGCCGATGCCCGCATCCATACCGATATCATGGGCTCCGACCATTGCCCTGTGGAACTGGAACTGACATAACACCAATCGCCATAACTACTAACAACCTAACCAAAACAAATGAAAAAGTCTTTTCTGTATTTTATCTGCGCCGTGTCGGCTATGGGCGGTCTGCTCTTTGGCTACGACTGGGTAGTGATAGGCGGTGCCAAGCCGTTCTATGAATTGTTTTTCGGCATCACGGAGTCCCCCGTGCTGCAAGGTGTGGCTATGTCGACGGCTCTGATTGGCTGTCTGGCAGGTGCGATGGTGGCAGGTGCTGCTGCCGATCGTTTTGGCCGCAAGCCGCTTCTGACTACGGCGGCGGTGCTGTTCACGGTGTCGGCTGTGGCTACGGGCCTGTTCAATGACTTCACCTTATTTAATATAGCGCGTTTCATTGGCGGTGTGGGCATCGGTGTGGCATCAGCTTTGTCGCCGATGTACATTGCCGAGGTGAGTCCGTCGGCCATTCGTGGCCGCATGGTGAGCCTGAACCAGATGACGATAGTGCTGGGCATACTGGCTGCACAGATAGTGAACATGCTGTTGGCGCAGGACACAAGCGTGGCTGAGAGTCAGGCGTGGAACCTGGCATGGGGCTGGCGCTGGATGTTCTGGGCCGAAACAGTGCCGGCGGTGCTGTTTCTGGTCATGAGCTTCTTCATTCCCGAGAGTCCGGTGTATTTAGGATTGAAGAATGGAAAAACTGAAAAATTGAAGTCGTGCTCATCTGACGAAAAAGACTTCAATTCTTCAATTTTTCAAATTTTCAATTCTTCTTATAGGAAAGTGCTCATGCTCGGCTTGGTGATTGCCGTGTTCCAACAGTGGTGCGGCACGAACGTCATCTTTAACTATGCCCAAGAGATTTTTACGGGTGCCGGCTATGATGTTGACGGCATGTTCATCGATATTGTTATCACTGGCATTGCCAACGTGCTGTTTACGTTTGTGGCCCTCTACACCATCGAGCGGTGGGGTCGTCGCACGCTGATGCTCATCGGCGCTGGTGGACTGGGACTTATCTACCTGACGCTGGGCACGTGTTACTTCATGGAGGTGAAGGGCGTGATGATGGTGGTGCTTGTGGTGACGGCTATCTCCATCTATGCTATGACGCTGGGACCCGTCACGTGGACGTTGCTGGCCGAGATATTCCCGCACCGTGTGCGTGGCATCGCTATGGCTACGTGTACCTTTGCCTTGTGGGTCGGCTGTTGCACGCTGACGTTCTCGTTCCCGTCTATGAACGCCGCTCTCGGCAGTAGCGGCACATTCTGGATCTATTCAGCCATCTGCGTCAGCGCCTTCATCTTCCTGTGGCGCTGCTGCCCGGAGACGAAGGGCAAGAGCCTGGAGGAGTTGGAGGGGGAACTGGTGAAATAACTACTTACTAACAGAAATACTATACAACAATGGTCAAAGCATGGAGAGAGTTGGTGACGATACCAACATACGAGATAGGAAAGCCGGAGAAGGCTCCGATGTTCTTAGAGAAACGTGTCTATCAGGGCTCGAGTGGGGTGGTGTACCCTTATCCCGTCATCGAGTCGATAGCCGATGAGCCGACGCCCCATGAGTGGCGAGCTGTCTGGCTGGAAAACGAGTATATCAAGGTAATGGTACTGCCTGAGCTGGGCGGCCGCATACAGATGGCCTACGACAAGCTGAAGCAGCGCCACTTCGTTTACTATAACCACGTTGTCAAACCGGCACTCGTGGGACTCTGCGGCCCGTGGATATCGGGTGGCATTGAGTTCAACTGGCCACAACACCACCGCCCGTCGACCTATTCGCCCGTGGACTGCGACATTGTGGAGAACGCGGACGGCTCGGTGACGGTATGGGTGAACGAGATGGAGCGCATGTTCCACCAGAAGGGTGCGGCAGGCTTCACGCTGCGCCCCGGCTGTGCCTATCTGGAGATTCAGGGCCGCGTCTCGAACCGTACGCCGCTGCCGCAGACGTTCCTTTGGTGGGCCAATCCTGCCGTCGAGGTGAACGACCAGTATCAGAGCGTTTTCCCGCCCGATGTCAATGCTGTGTTTGACCACGGCAAGCGTGCCGTCTCGAGCTTCCCCATTGCTACGGGTACCTATTATAAGATGGACTATTCAGCAGGCGTCGATATATCGAACTATCGCAACATTCCTGTGCCGACGAGCTATATGGCCGTCAACTCGAAGTACGACTTTGAAGGCGGCTACGAGAACGATACTAAAGGCGGTATGCTGCACGTGGCCAGCCATCATTTCTCGCCTGGCAAGAAGCAGTGGACGTGGGGTAATGGTGATTTCGGACGGGCGTGGGACCGTAATCTGACAGATGGGAATCCTGACTTCCGTCCCTACATCGAGCTGATGGCAGGCGTGTATACAGAGAACCAGCCGGATTTCACGTGGCTCATGCCTTACGAAGAGAAGCAGTTCGTGCAGTATTTCATGCCTTATCGCGAGATAGGCATTGTGAAGCAGGCAAGTAAAGATTTTATCCTGAATATTGAGAAGACTGAAAGCGGTGTCTGTATCAAGGTGCTGGCAACGTCGAAGCAGACGGTGACGCTGAAACTGGGTAATAAGGAAGGAGAGACGTATTATGAGCAGACGGTGACGCTGTCGCCGGAGAACGTGTTTGCGCAGACGGTGGATGTGAAAGGTGCGTCGATGAACGACCTGCTCTTCGCCATCAGTAAAAGCAATAAAACTCCCCTCGCCTCGGGAGGGGTTGGCGGTGGGTTGCTTTGGCAGGCCGAGCCCGACGATATCCGTCCCATTCCCGATGCTGCGGAGGCTGCCCTGCCGCCACAGGATACGAAAACGAACGACCAGCTCTATCTGACGGGACTGCACTTGGAGCAGTACCGCCACGCCACATGGAGTGCCCTCGACTACTACGAGGAGGCTCTGCGCCGCGACCCCAACGATGTGCGCTGCCTGAACCAGACGGGATTGTGGTATCTGCGTCGTGGACGCTTCGACAAGGCTGAGGGTTACTTGCGCAAGGCCGTGAAGATATGGCAGAAGCGTAATCCGAACCCCTACGACGGCGAGGCTATCTTCAACTTGGCGCTCTGCCTGAAATACCAAAACCGTCAGCAGGAGGCTTACGAGCTGTTCTGGAAATCGACGTGGAACAAAGCGTGGGCCGATGCCGGCTACTTCGAGGCTGCCTGCATCAGTGTGAGCCAGGAGCGCTACGACGATGCCCTCGACGAGCTGAACCGCTGTCTTATTTTCAACAGCTGCAACCACAAGGCACGCGCCCTGAAAGCCGCCGTCATGCGTCGTGTTGCGACTCAGTCGCAGCAAGCGAGACAGGCCTTCATCGCCGAAAGCCTCGCCATCGACCACTTCAACTACGGCTGTTTGTACGAGCAGTATCTGCTGCAGAGAGAAGAGAGGGGAGAGGAGAGTGCCGACGTGCTCAAACAGATACAGAAGTTGATGCACGATAATGTCTATAATTACCACGAACTGGCGCTCGACTATGCGCAGGCCGGACTCTGGCAGGAGTGCATCGATATCCTGCAAATGGCCGCCGAACCGCATCCCCTTACATATTATTATATAGGCTGGGCACAGCTTGGGCTGGGCGACGCAGTGGCTGCTAATGCAGCCTTCGAACAGGCGGAGCAGGTGGACAGCTACTGCTGCTTCCCCAACCGCCTGGAAGACGTCATCGTGCTGACGCTGGCCAAGACGATGAATCCTGACGGTGCCTGCGCGCCCTACTATCTCGGCTGTCTTTACTACGACAAGCGGCAGTACGACCTTGCTGTGGAGAATTGGGAGCTGTCGGCACGTCTTGACCCCAAGTTCCCCACCGTCTGGCGTAACCTCGCGCTGGCCTGTTTCAACAAGAACCTTCCTGCAGCATCCTCTGAAGAGAGGGGGAGAATGGCCCTCGAGTATATGGAGCGCGCTTTCCACCTCGACGAGACGGACAGCCGCATACTCATGGAGCTCGACCAGCTCTACAAGCGTGTGCAGCGTCCTCATCAGCAACGTCTCGACTTCCTGCAGCAGTATCCGCAACTTCTTCAGCAGCGCGACGACCTTGTGCTCGAGGAAATCATCCTGCTCAACCAGCTTGGCCGTTACGAGGAGGCCATGCAGAAACTTGACGCCCACAAATTCCATCCGTGGGAGGGCGGTGAAGGCAAGGTTTCTTCGCAGTACCAGATTTGCCGCGTGGAACTGGCCAAGCAGCTGCTTGTCAATTCTCAATTACAAGAAGCCAAGCAACTCTTGGAGGAGTGTCTCGTCTATCCGCCGCACCTCGGCGAGGGTAAGCTCTACGGTGCGCAGGACAATGATTTCCTCTACTTCCTCGGACGCTACGAGGAGGGCACTTCCGGTCCCACGGAGCCCGCTGCCGCCATGTACTACAACGACGCGAAGCCCGACAAAATCTTCTATGCCGGATTGTGCTATCGCCGTCTGGGACAGGAGAACAAGGCGCGCGGACTGTTCAATAAGCTTGTCAGCTATGGCAAGCAGCACCTCTTCGACCACGTCACGATGGACTACTTCGCCGTGTCGCTGCCCGATCTGCTTATCTGGGAGGACAGCCTCGACACGAAGAACCGCATTCATTGCCTCTACATGCTGGCACTGGGCTACTACGGCTTGGGTGACAAGGAGCACGGTGAGCGCTATCTGCAGGAGGTGGAACAGCTCGACATCAATCATCAGGGCGTGCAGCAGCTGCGCTCCCTCATTGTCAGCAATCTGCTATATTGAACCTCTCATCACAAACAAACTACTACAATGAAACGATTTCTGCCGCTCATATTTCTCATTTCTCATCTCTCATTTCTCACTTGCCCCGCAAGGGCGCAGGTGACGTGGGACCGTCACAGTCTCATCATCGACGGCCATCGTGTCTGTCCCGTTATGGGCGAAATCCATTACTCGCGCCTCCCGGCCGACGAGTGGCCGCAGGAAGTGCGCAAGATGAAAGAGGGTGGGGTGACCATCATTGCCACCTACGTCTTCTGGAACCACGTTGAGGAGCAGGAGGGCATCTTCCGCTGGGACGGTCAGCGCTCGCTGCGCCGTTTCCTGGAAATCTGTAAGCAGGAGTCGATGCCCGTTGTACTGCGTCTTGGTCCGTTCTGTCACGGCGAGGCGCGCAATGGCGGCATTCCCGACTGGGTGTTTACGAAAGGCTGTAAGACGCGCGATCGCAACCCCATGTTCCTTGGTTTCGTGGAGATGCTGTATCGTCAGATATTCACCCAGGTACAAGGCCTGCAGTGGAAGGACGGCGGTCCCGTCATCGCTGCCCAGTTCGACAACGAGTATCGTGGTCGCGGCGAGTATCTGATGGCGCTGAAGAAGATTGCGCTGGACGCGGGCTTCGACCTGCCCTTCTATACCCGCACCGGTTGGCCGGAACTGGCTACGCCCGTGCCCTTCGGCGAGATGCTGCCGCTCTATGGCGACTATGCCGACGGTTTCTGGGACCGCACCCTTGGCGAGACAGACGGCAACTACTACAAAGCGTTCAACTTCAAGGCTTTCCGCTCGTCGACGGCCATTGCTACCGAGCAGCTGGGACAGCAGGAGGCAAAGGAAAACAAGGGCGACCAGGACTATCCCTATTTCACCTGCGAGCTGGGTGGCGGTATGGCGACAGCCTATCACCGCCGGCCTTACCTCTATCCCGAGGATGCCTACTCAATGGCACTCGTGAAGCTGGGCTCGGGCTCTAACCTCCTGGGCTACTACATGTATCACGGCGGCACCAATCCCGAGGGCGTGACGACGCTGAACGAGAATCAGCGCACCACGGCCACCAACTACAACGACCTGCCCGTGAAGACCTACGACTTCCAGGCTCCGCTGGGCGAGTTCGGACAGACCTATCCGCAGTATTACATGTTGCGCCCCCTGCATCTCTTCATGCACGACTGGGGCGAGACGCTGGCACCTATGGAAGCCTCTTTCCCGTCGCCGCAGGACCTGAAGAAGGGCGACGACAGCCACTTGCGTTGGGCCGTGCGGTCATCTGCGGCTCCCTCGGGGGCTGACGGCGAGGGGTCGGCCTTCATCTTCATCAACAACTACGAGCGCCTGCAGAACTTGACGGCGAAACGCGATGTGCAGCTATCGGCATGTGGCGTCACCTTGCCAAAGCTGACCATTCCAGCCGGCGCGATGGCCATCTTCCCTGTCAACATCGACGGCATCCGCTATGCTACGGCGCAGCTTGTTGCCCGTCGCGACGGCAAGACCTACCTGATGCAGATAGCCGGCATCCCCACCACCATCAGCCTGGCGAATGGCAAGACGCTCAGAAACGTCCGTCCGCGTGGCACCGCGAAGCCGGTCTGCGGCAACCTCTATCTGCTGACGCGCGAGCAGGCCGAGCACCTGTTCCTCACCCCTCAGGAACCCACTCCCAGCCGATTAGGAGAAGTGCTGAGTGTCACCAAACTAAGTGAAGCCGGGCAACCGCGCCAGATAACCATTGGCGTGCAGAAGGTGGCCGAAGAGCCGCAGGACGAGGACTTCGCCCATGCTGCCGTCTACCGCATTCAGCTGCCTGCCGACTCTTCAATTCTTCAATTTTCTAATTCTTCAATTCTGAGCATTACCTATCGCGGCGATGTGGCCCGTCTCTATGCCGACGGCCGTCTCGTGGCCGATAATTTCTACTATGGCCGTCCGTTCCTCTTCGGCTTGTGGCGCCTGCCCCGGGGCACGAAGGAGCTGGAGCTGCGCATTCTGCCCCTGCAGAAGGATATGCCTGTTTACCTGCCTCGTGAGGCCGACAAGACGCCTGGCGAGGAAGTCCTGAAAGTTGAACTCATAAACACACCGCTATGAAACGTTTCCTGCCGCTCATATTTCTCATTTTTCATTTCTCACTTCTCACTTGTCCCGCAGGGGCACAGGAGGTCATCTCGCTGGAAGGTTCGTGGGACTTCTCCGTCAGCGACTCCACGCGTTTCTCCGACTACATCATGCTGCCCGGTTCCATGCTGACCAACGGCAA
>Ga0265301_10002471_pt1 | contig 21254 bp, 10 predicted proteins | sample AusTroGonzalo_MG_2_FD_193488 | JGI IMG/M metagenome (GOLD analysis project Ga0265301, IMG submission 193488) | Bovine rumen microbial communities from tropical cattle in Woodstock, Queensland, Australia - Gonzalo_04 | ecosystem: Host-associated > Mammals > Digestive system > Stomach > Rumen ... | reverse complement strand
GGCAGTACTACTTGTTAATTACGGAAAATAACCCTCACCTCTCACACCTCCCTCACCTAAATGGGTGTAAGAGGTGTGAGGGGTGATACTAAAAAAGTTTTATTCACTATCAATATGGAAACAATGATCATGAGACAAATACGAAAGTGGCTGCTCCGTCTCATTGGTGGAAAGCTTCAGTTCACATCCAAGTCAAGCGGGGCCAAGCCTGGAAAGAAGGAAGAGAACAGTAGGGCAAGATCGTTCACTGGTCGTGACAAACAACTAATTGCCGAAGGTGTGAAAAAATTTATGGACGAGCACTACGAACTGCGGTTCAATGTGATGAAGCAGGCCGAAGAGTTCCGACCGCGTTTTCCTGAAAAGTCGGTAGGTTTTGAGCAAAACGCAGCGGGTTTTGAGCAAAAGGCGGCGGGTTTTGAAAATCCTATGCCTTGGGACAATCCGGGTTGGCGGCAGCTGACCGACCGAGAGTTGCGGCGTATTGCCTTCGAGCAGATGAGAGAAGTGGGCGTGGCATGGGCTATCGACGTGGAGCTGTACGTCCGCTCGTCGGTGGTGCCCGACTACAATCCCGTCAGCGACTTCCTCGACCACTGCACACCGTGGGACGGCCAGACCGACCATATCGGCGCTTTGGCGCGGCGTGTGCCCACTGCGTTCGGCGAATGGCCGCTGTACTTCCACCGCTGGCTGCTGGGCGTGGTGGCACAGTGGCAACAGCGCAGCCGTGACTACGGCAACGCTTTGGTGCCCCTGCTCATTGGTGGTCAGGGCACCCACAAATCGACCTTCTGTAAACTACTATTGCCACCCTCATTGCGCGAGTACTATATCGACGACATCAAGCTGGACTCCGCCGAGCAGGTGGAGCGCATGTTAGGGCGTATGCTGTTGGTAAATATCGACGAATATAATGCCAAGACCCTGCGCGAACAGGCCAAGATCAAACGTGTACTGACCGAGCGTGACGTGCAGACGCGGAAGATGCGTTCAGACCAATACCTGATGTTGCCGCGCATGGCCTCATTTATCGCCACCACCAATGAACGGGAGCCGCTGACCGACCCCACGGGGAGCCGCCGCTACCTGTGCTGTGAGGTGACGGGCATCATCGACACCAATACGCCTGTCGATTACGGGGCGGTCTATGGGCAGGCCATTGCCGAACTTGATGCTGGTGTGCCGTGGTATCTCAGCCGCGAGGAAGAGGCCGCCATTGAGCGCCATAACCAGCAGTATCGCCAGCCAGCCACGGCTGAGGAGCTGTTGACGACATGGTTTGAACCTGCACCACGTAAGAAAGAGCATTTCATATTAGCCACCGCTATCTTGGAAGAATTAAGTCAGCATGTCAAGGCTTCTGACCTGCCCAGTCTGACACAACTGACAATGACCCTGCGCCAGTGCCGCTACCCCTACGGTGCTGTCAACGGCCTACGTGGGTGGTATGCTCAGAAAAAGTGATACCTATATACTATAGCGACAGAATGTTACGTTGGATAAAATGATGTGGAAAACAGAGAATCTTATGGCTTACATTATCTGTTTTTTGTATAGCTCCATTTGCATTTTTATTCATTTTTGGTCAGGCCGTAGCAAACTCAGAGTTTACTCCGACTAAACTCAGACTTTGCCCGGACTAAACTCTGAGTTTACTCCGGGCAAAGTCTGAGGGTAAAACCACTGTGCATACTTATGTAATATATAGATATTCATGCATTCTGCCTCTTATCACCTTTTTGGCGCATTTCTGGCGTTTGGAGGCTCCAAACAGGTTGGATGGAGGCTTCAAACGAGGTAATAGCGGCTTTGGCAAAAAATGGGTCACTTAGTCATGCTAACTGGGATAAAGTTTATCTCAAACTTCTTATTCAAACGGGTCGTCATCTATGTATTCGAACTGTCGGGATCTGCCGCCACCGCAACCGGCGGCGCCGCCTTTCATGCCTTCGCTGCTGACTATCTGCAGGAGCTCTTCCTGAGGTAGCTCTGCTACCTGTATCTCTGGTTTTGTATATAATAGTTCCTTCATAGCCTTTTTACTTTTTTATCTTTTTACCATTATAAATATAGATTCCCTTGGCCTTTGGCTCGCTGTTGAGCTTGCGTCCGTCGAGCGAATACCACCCTGTGGCGGCTGCTCTATGCTCCGTGATCCACTGGCGGTTATCCATTAATGAAGTTACTTCCTCGTCGCTGAAGTCGAGGATGATGCTGCGTGCACCGTCGTTTGACGACAGTTTCTTGGCACTGTCCTTCAGCAGGTAGAAGTAGGCACGCTGCGCATTGAGGTAGCAGTAACCCAGGCTGGGGGCGGGATAGAACAGTTCGTTGTCGGCGCCGAGTATCAGGACATTGGGATCTTCCTCCTCGAACTCTATCGGCATATAGGTACCGATAAAGCTGACGACGTTGTCGCCTACCGACTCCAGGTCGTCATCGCTGATGACAACGTCAGTGAACAGGGGAGCCACCAGGTCGCTGTAGGCCGCTGTGGGGTCGTTGTAGTCGTAAGTCTTATAGTTTTCCGGCTTGTTCCACTTGATGATGTACGGCTTGTTGGCCTCCATCATCTCCAGGCTGCCGGGTGTGAACTTCAGGGTCAGCTTGCCGTTTTCGAAGGTTGCGCTCTGCAGGGTCTTCACTGTCACGCCGTCACCGGCCAACGGGCTTTCTGCTATCGTCACGTCGAAGGGCAGGCACAGCGTGTTCCAGCATCCGTCCTTGTAGAGTATACGGTCAGCCAGCAGTGCGTTTACTGTCAAGTCCTTAAACGACTTCACCGTGTTCAGGTTCGACAGTCCATCGTAGAATGACACATTATGCACGGTGGCTTCCTCGCCACCCAGGTGGAGCATGATTTCCTTGTAGGCATAGGGCAAGCCTGGGGTTATCAGCGCCACCGCCACGTCGCCCTCGGCCTTCAGGCGCTTTAATGTCTGTGAGCCGTTGCCATCCGCATCGTTAACAGTAATTGCCATCAGCACGTCGGCCTCTCCGTTCAGGTTCAGGTCGAAGTAATACTTGTTGGTATATGGGAATGTTGAATTGTTGGTGCGGATTTCTTCTCTGTCAACAAGATACCCCTCTAACTGCATGAAGTGGCTGGCCTGCTCAAAAGTGATGTCTTTCTCGCTGTCGTCGCTCAGGTCTATCTCAAGCACTTTCTGCGCTACCAGTTCGGCATCCACCGTCACGGCCTGGGCTGGCATCGTGAACACACCGTCGAGCGTTCCATCTGGATCTAAACTGACAATTTTCTCCGGATTACTGGCATAGCTTCCAGCGAAATACATGCCCGGGTCAAACGTCAGCGGGTCGCAGCTGACATAGACCTCAGACCCCCAGGGGGCCTCGGTCACCTCTTTATAATAATTTTCATACTTGATAAAGAAATCAACGTACTTGCCATCCAGCGGATAGTGCCTCCTTTCTATCTCGGCATTCACTTCGACATCGCAGTCGGGCATGAAGAATACACCGTCGGCGCTGACGGTCAGGCTCTCGCCGTCATAATCGTAGATGCCAGTGAACTGCATGTCGTCGGGCATCACCGGCTCGATTATCACTTGAGTGCCCTGCTTCGCCTGGGAAACTTCTGTCCCATTGACCAGGAAGCGCACGTTACTGCCCGTCAGGCTGTAATAGGTGGAAGGAAGCTCTATAAACGTTGCCGTTACCGTGACTGCCGCCTCTGGCATCAGCATGGTATAGTTGCCATTGTCCTCGGCGGTAAGGGCGACTGCCGTCTCGCTCCCTGTCTGCACTGCCGTGATGGCATCCAGCATCTGGTTGTCAGGACAGTCTACCACCACGGTCACCTCAGTTCTTGGCAGCGCCTCGGTTGCAGCAACAGTCTGCACTTCTACCTCATCTCCATTCTCAACCACCTTGTCCACCAGGAAGTGGACGCCCTCGCCGGTCAGTGCAAGGGGGTGGGGTATCTCCTTGAATGTGGCCGTCACCGTGACGTCACCGTCAACCATCGTCAGCATGTAGGAGCCGTCATTCTGTAGCTCTAATTCAAGTTCATCTCCGCCCTGCGTCGGCACCGCTGTCACCTGTTCCAGCATCTGGTCCTCAGGCTCGTCAATGTCGATAACCACCTTCTCGCCTGCCACTGCCTTGTCCACACTTTCATTGTCTACATAGAAGCTGACTTCCTCGGAGCCTGCCGTCAGCTGATGCAGGGTGCCAAACGTTGTCGTAGCCGTGACACCTTCTCCTGGCATGGTGAATTCATAGGTGCCGTCGCCCTGATCGGCCAGCGTCACCTCGGTGCCTGTTTTCGTCACCACCTTCAGCTCCTTCAGCTTCTGGCCCTGCGGTGTCACAACTTCTATAGTGACTGTTGCCCCTTCCTGGGCCTTTGTTACTTCGCTTGGGCTTTCCTCCACATAGAATCTGACGTTGCCCCCCAACTCGTAATAGTTGACCACGGGAACCGACGGACCATTTACATCGGTTAGGTAACCTCCTGTGTCTGTGTGGGCATGGGTCTTGTCGGTTTCTGTGCCGACCATTGTGCCGTCCTGTCCTCTAAGTTCGGAGCAGCCCGAGAACATATTCGTTGAACTTGTTACTTGAGCTGTGTTCCATTCCTTAGGATTCACATCAATAGTCACCAAACTGCTGCAACCATAGAACATGTAGTTCATGTTCGTCACCTTCGCGGTGTTGAAATTGCTCAGGCTGAGCTTGGAAAGTTTCTTGCAACCATAGAACATGTAGCTCATGTTCGTCACCTTTGTGGTGTTGAAGTTTTCGCCCAGGTTGAGCGTGGAAAGGTTGCTGCAACCATAGAACATGTAGCTCATGTTCGTCACCTTTGCGGTGTTGAAATTGCTCAGGCTGAGCTTGGAAAGTTTGCTGCAACCATAGAACATGTAGCTCATGTTCGTCACCTTTGCGGTGTTGAATTTGCTGCCCAAGTTGAGCTTGGAAAGTTTGCTGCAACCATAGAACATGTAGCTCATGTTCGTCACCTTTGCGGTGTTGAAATTGCTCAGGCTGAGCTTGGAAAGTTTGCTGCAACCATAGAACATGTAGCTCATGTTCGTCACCTCGGAAGTGTTTAAGTTATTTGGTTTATTTATTTGTTTTAGCTGATTAAAACCTTTAAACCAGCTTGCACAGCTAAGAGGCTTGGCACTTCTGAACGAAATATCGAAAACCACCGTTGTACATGTGTTTTTTGCTATGTTCGCCCATTGGGCAGTCTTTGAGCCTGAGGCACGACTATTATCTTGATTATCTGCTACCTGCCAGACCTTGCAACCTGATTTATTATTATAGGTAATGGTCCCGCCATTTGTGTATTTCTTATTGTTTCTGACGAAATACAGTTTCTTGTTTTTAGGGCTCCAGATGGCCCACGATTTGTCGGCCCATGCCGACGGGGCGACGGTGAGCAGCAGCAGGGTGAACACGACGAGGCGCTTGACGGCAGTGCCGCTAAGCAACCGTTTATTAAATAAGGTTCGCGCGAGCGCGATGGAAGGTTTCTGTAGCATGGTTAATCAGTTTATTGGTTACACGTTGCAAAGTTACATTCTTTTTGGGAATTAGGCAAACTTAATAGGTGCAAAATCTATATATTTCACCTTTTTGTCTTTTTTTAATAGAAATGTATGTATGAACGAGAAAAAAGATTAATCTTTGCTAAATGTGGGTGTTTTCTTTAACTTTCGGTATAGCTCGTGACGACATATCGACACGAACATGAGTATAGTATTGAATGTTATTTGGGGGTGCACTCGTGTGGAGTATTGCCTGAAATACTTTTCAACCGCAATATGTCGTATTCTTTCAGAGTTTTTTGTATTCTATAGTCCGTCAATACTGCGAGCATTCAAGGCTGCATCGCTCCAGGGTAAGCAGGGCCATCATTTACACAGAAATGTGATATTTATAACTACTCCCGTGGCGTAGGGCAAACCAATATGTGGCGAAAGGCAAACAATCATGTGGCGAAGGGCGCATGATAAGTCAAGACCAGTCATTACTCACGAAGTCTTACTCCTATTATCTATTGCGGTTCCAATCCCTGTAGCTTTCTGGAGTTGGCGACAGTGTTGCCCAGTATCATGTCGACAATGACTCCAATGTCGGTTACCGTTATCTGTCCGTCACTATTGGCATCAGCGTTATCGGTGGAGATGTCCGTGTTTGGCAACTGCAAGATTTCATTTACCACTACCGCTATGTCGGTCACCGTAACCTTTCCGTCATCGTTGGCATCGCCCGGCAGGGGGAATACGGCCTTGAGCGTCGATGCCGAGAAGGACGGCGAGACAAGGAAGGCACGATAGGCGGGGATGCCTTCCTCTGACGATGCTGTCACCTCCTGCCACTGGTTGCCATCCTGCATACTGTAAGCCTGCATGGCGACAGCTTCCTCGTTGGAGAGTGTCTGTACGGTTCCTGTGAAGCGCAGGTCGCCAAAAGACTTCTCTGCCGGAGCCGTCGTGGTGGGCAGTACCTGCGTGTCTGTCGTGGTGTTCAGATCGGTCAGGTCAGCGCCCCTATTAATAATAAGGTATGGGGTGTAGGCCTCCATCACGCTGCCGTTGACAGGCTCGAACATCACCTTGTCCTTCGACAGATGCTTTTGCTCGCTGGTCTTCAGCGTATATGCCGTCACGCCCTCCGGTATCATACTGTTGTAGGGTAGAAATACCGCCGTAGCCTCACCCGTATTAGCCGGGATGCTGCGCTCGTACTTCACACCGCCCTTTGCCGTAAAGCTGTGTGGCAGCGTCAGGGTCTCGCCGTCGGTCAGCACGCAGTTGTCGCACTCAAAGGTGCCGTCCGACTTCTTCAGGACCAGATTGTCCGTCTTGGCCTGATTGAACTTTTCCCATTGGCCTTCAGGAATGAAAATAAAGCATTGGTCTGAGACATTCTCGAAAAAGTAATGATTCCCATATTGTTTGGCCGTATTAAAGTTGCTCAGGTCGAGACTCCGTAAGTTGGTACATCCACGTACAAGCCATCCAAAGTCGGTCACTTTTTCTGTATTGAAGCTACTCAGGTCGAGTTCCGTCAGCCCCGGGCAGTAGGCAAACATGCCGCCGATACTCCAAGCTTTAGAGGTGTCGAAGTTGGACACGTCAATAGTGGTCAAGCTACTGCACCGTTGGAACATATCCTGGAATCGGGTACACTTGGACGTGTCAAAGTGGCTGACTTCCACGCTTTCCAATTTCTCACAGTTCTTAAACATCTCAAAGAAAGAGATGCATTCTGAAGTCCGAAGGTTTTCCCATCCTGAAACGGTAGTCAGTTGTCCGCAGTCTTTGAACCACCTGCTGCATGATGGCGGCAAGTAAGATGCAAAACTGTCGTCAAACACGACATGTGTCAGAGCGCCTTGTACAGTGCTTAGCCACTTAGGGGTAGAGATTTCCTCTGTGTTGAAGTTAATCCAGACATCGGTGACGGTTTCTCCGTTAAAGGTGTCGCCTGGCGCATAGAGATTCTCTGACGAGGTAAAGGTCAGTGTGGTGTTCCCTGCCGTCCAAACGACCTGCGGCCCACTGTAGTCAGACAGCCTGTCTGCTCCCTTCGGAATGCTTTCGTTTGCGAAGTTGTAAATGGCGGCAAAGGGGACGTCATCATTGTACAGCGCGACATTGGTGGCGTTGATTCCATCGGCGGTAAACGAGGTGGCCGTGAAGTCATAAAGGATGTCGTAAGTCTTATTGAAGGTCATCCAGCAATTGTCACAGGTCCACGTGTTTCCGTCTTTCAGCACCAGGTTCTTCGCCTTCTGGCTCTTCAAGTCGTCTGGCATACCGGCAGGCATATACACGAAGCAGAGGTCTGGCACGCTGTTAAACACCGTCGCGTATGTCGTCAATGCACTATAGCTGAAGTTGCTGGCATCAATGCTCGCCAGCTTCGAGCAGCCTCTGAACATGTTTGTTATCGTTGTCACCTTGGCGGTGTTGAACTTCGTCAGATCAAGGCTGGTCAGTCCTGAGCAACCAAAGAACATGGAAGTCATGTCTGTGACAGCGGTAGTATTAAACTTGCTGAGGTCAAGGCTGGTTAACTTCGAACATCCTCTGAACATATTCACCATCGTTGTCACCTTCTGCGTGTTGATATTGCTCAGGTCAAGGCCGGTCACTCCGGCACAACCATAGAACATGCCATCCATGGCCGTGACATTGGCCGTGTTGAACTTGCTGACATCAATGCTCGTCAGTTTCGAGCAATTGCAAAACATATACCCCATGTTCGTAATGGCGGCAGTATTGAAGCTGCTTAGGTTCAGCGACGTCAGGCCTGTGCAGCCATAGAACATACACCTCGTGGTCGTCACCTTCTGCGTGTCGAAGGTGCTGAGGTTCAGCGAGGTGAGTGCCGGACACTCGCGGAACATCTGTTGCATCGTCGTTACCTCCGACGTGTTCAGGTTGCCAATGCCTGTAATCGTGGCCAGCTTCCCACACTGGTGGAACCAGTTCAAGCACTTGGTTGGCTTCACATTTTTGAACGAGGCATCGAACACCACCTTGGTCACGGTGCCTTTCACCGTGCTCAGCCAAGCCGGCGTATTGGCCGAAGCCGTCACCGCCGTTCCTTTCCATACGTTGGTAATGGTCTGGCTGTTGTAAGTATCGCCAGCCTTGTATTTGTCTGCAGCAACAAAGGTAAGTGTCGTGTTCCCTTCCGTCCAAATGGCCATTGCTGGGAAGGTGGCCGAAATCTTGTCCTTGCCCTTCGGGATGGTAACGTTGGCAAGGCTTGTCACGGTGGAGTACATCGCCCCGTCCTTATACAGGCAGAACGCGGTGGCCGAGGAACCGGTAACGGTCAGTGTCGCGGCCTTGAACTGAAACGATATATTATAATCCTTATCTACCGCCATCTCGAAGCTTGGGCTTGTCCAGGTGGTGCCGCTCTTCAACACCAGATTCTTGCTACGCTGGCTCTTGATGGCATCCGACACGGCAGCAGGCATATAGACAAAGCACTGGGCAGGAACACTCTGGAACATGTTTGAACACGATGTCGTGCTTGCCGAACTCATCTGGCTCAAGTCAATGCTTGTCAAGGATGAGCAGCCGTAGAACATCTGGTCAAAGTCCGTCACCTTGGATGTGTTGAAGTTGCCCAAGTTCAGCGACGTCAGGCTGCTGCAGTCCTGGAACATACCGCCGTAATACCACCTAACATTAGCGTTGTTTTGTTCATATTCCTCTTCGTTGTAGTGGACGGGATCTTCATAACCCATCGTAGTAACGTTGGCCGTATTGAAATTGCTAACGTCTAAGGAAGTAAGACTGGAACAGCCGTTGAACATGCCTTGCATGTTGGTCACTTTAGCTGTGTTGAAACTGGAAACGTTAATGCTTGTAAGCGATTCGCAAAATTCAAACATGCCAGCCATTTGTGTCACCTTTGTTGTATTGAATTTGCTGACGTCTATATTGGTTAACTTTCTGCATTCGCAGAACATGTCGTGCATGCTGGTAACGTTAGATGTCTGAAAGCCACTGACGTCAAGAGATGTCAACGAATTGCAAAACAGGAAGGTTGCTGCCATGTTGGTCACGCTTGAGGTGTTCAGATTGGCAATGCCTGTGATGCTTGCCAATGCCTTAAAGTGTCCAAACCAGTAATAAAGTGACGTCGGCTTGACGTTCTTGAATGAGGAGTCAAACTTCACTGCGGTACAAGAGCCTTTAACTTCTGCCCACCCTGGCAAGCTTGTCCCTGTAGCCGTCACCGCTGTCCCGCTCCAGACTTTCGTTACCGTCTGTCCGCCATAGGTGCCGCCCACGCTGACGGGTTCGCCATAGTAGAAAGTCAGTGTCGTGTTACCCTCGGTCCAGATAGCCTGGGCCGTAACCTCTGCAAACTTGTCCGTTCCAGCCGGGATGACAACGTTGCTTTTCCCCACCGTCGAGTTGAGCGTGCCATTGTTGTACAGATGGTAAGTGGTTGACGTGGCATTCTTGACTGTTAGCGACAAGGCCGTGAATTTATACAAAACCGCATAGTCCGTATTGACGTCCATCTCGCAGCTGGCGCAGGTCCAGTTGCTACCGTCCTTCAACACAAGGTTCTTGCTTCGCTGGCTCTTGATGCCCGCCAAGGTTCCTGTAGGCATATAAACGAAGCACTGGTTGGCCAAGTCAAGAAACATATTTTCAGAATCTGTTACCTTCGATGTGTTGAAAGAACTCAAGTCAATGCTCATAAGAGATGTACATTCCTTGAACATAGTACTAGTATATTTAAGACACTCTGTGTTAAAATTGCTCAGATTCAGGGATGTTAACTTCGGGCATTGTTCGAACATGTGTCGCATATATTCCACTTTAGAGGTATTGAACGAGCTCACATCTATCGAAGTAAGTTCTTTGCAAGACCAAAACATTGCATCCATATTAGTAACATTTGAGGTGTTAAAGCTACTAAGGTTTACCGATATTAACCTAATACAACTATTGAACAAACCTTCCAAGGTAGTTACCTTTGCCGTATTAAACGTTTTCAAGTCTAAAGTTGTTAAATGCCAACAAGCATAGAACATATCCCTCATCGTTGTGCATTCTGAGGTGTTTAGGTTTTCCAAACCTGTTATGGTGTCAAGATAATGAAACTTAAAAAACCAACGATTACAGGAGGTGGGCTTTACGTTCTTAAAAGCACTTGTGAAAGTGACCTTTTTAACAGATTCGTATATATCAGTAGTCCACCCAGGATTTGTAGTCCCCGTGGCTGTCACCGCTTCTCCGCTCCAAACATTCGTGATGGTCTGTCCGCCGTAGGTGCCGCCCACGCTGTAGGGCACGGCGTAGGTGAAGGTCAGTGTGCTATTGCCCTCAGTCCAGATGGCCTGGGCCGTGGGCAAAACAAACTTGTCCGTACCCGCTGGCAGGACGACGTTTTTGTTGCTTACCGTAGAGTAATACGAACCATTGCGATACAGCAAATTGACGGTCGATGAAGAGTTCTTTACTGTCAGTGCCGTCGCAGTGAATTTGTATGAGATGCTGTATTCCGTGTTCAAGTTCATCTCGCAGTTAGGACACGTCCAGGCACTGCCGTCCTTCAGCACAAGGTTCTTACTGCGCAGGCTCTTGATGGCTGCCAAGGTTTCCGTCGGCATATAGACGAAGCACTGGGCTGGCACGCTGGCAAACATATCACTGTACTGAGTGACACTGGATGTGGTGAAACTGCTCAGATTAAGGATTTTCAGCTTTGTGCAGCCGTTGAACATGCTGCTCATGTTCTTCACCTTCGCGGTGTTGAATGTGCTCAGGTTCAGGGAGGTAAAGCCAGTGCAACCATTGAACATACTCGCCATGTTGGTCACGTTCGTCGTCGTGAGGTTGCCTAAGTTCGTGATGGTCGTCAGCTTCGTACAGCCAGAGAACCAGCCATAGCACGACGTCGGAAGCGCGCTTTTGAACGAAGCCTCAAACACCACGGTGGTCATGGTGCCCTTCACCGTATTCACCCAGCCCGGCAACGATGTCCCAGTACTTGTAACGGCTGTGCCCGTCCAGACAGCACTAATAGTCTGTCCATTGTACGTGCCGCCCTTCGAGTAAAGGGTACCATAATGGAAGGTCAGCGTCTTGTTGTTAGCAGTCCAAATGGCCTGTACAAACGATGCCGCCTTTGCCGTCGTTGTGGCAAACAACAGGGTGATCAGCAGAAAGGAAAGAATACGTTTCATAGTTTTTTGCTTTAGTCATTTCGTAATTCTGCTTGCAAAGATAAGAAAAAAATCCGGAAGTGCAAGACTTCCGGACTCTTTTTTTGTGTATGAGTTATCGCAGATGGATACCGTCGTCGGCAAGTGTGATGAGGTGACGGCGATAAAGGTCGCCGACAGCCTGTTTGTAGGTCTTTTTGGAGACTCCAAAGCGGGCGGCGATATCGTCGGCTGACGATTTGTCGCCGAGATTGCAGTAGCCGTCGTTCTCATGGAGGTAACGGAGCAGTATCTCAGCGAAGTCGAGGGCACGTTCGCGACCAGTGGTCTTCTGGTAGCGTTCCACCTTGGCGGTAGCCATCAGACGGTGGGTCTTCTCGTCCTCCATGATGTAGACGTAATAGGTGTTTCCGCGTACCATCCGCTGCTTCTGTTCGCGGAAGGGACAGAAGAGGTCTTTCATCAGTCCCCATTTCAGGAATGCCCCGTATTCGTTGGTCCAGGCACATTCGAGATAGGCAAACTCGCCCACTTTGGCTATCGGATGCTCGGTGGTGGCAATGGTGCGCTCGTCCTGATCCAAGTAGATGAAGACTTCTATTTCATCGCCTATCTTCATGTCGGGCGTCACATAGCGGTTAGGCAACAGGATATTGCCTTCTTCGCCGCCGTCGAGGTAAAGGCCGAACTCTAAGCGCTTCTTTATTCTGAGTCTGTGGTATTCTCCAAGTTTAAGCATGGTTCTTCGGATGTTGGTGTTTGGGGAGTGTCAATGATAGCCTGTGGCGTCTCAATAGTGGTTTCCGGGGTCTCGATGACGGTCTTGGGAACTTCGATGAGGCCGTCACGCAGATGGATGGTACGGTCGGTAATGCCGGCCAGTTCCTCGTCGTGGGTGACAATGACAAAGGTCTGTCCGAAACGGTCGCGGAGGTCGAAGAACAGGCGGTGCAGCTCCTGCTTGTTCTGGGTGTCGAGCGAACCGGAAGGCTCGTCGGCCAGTATGACTGCCGGGTTGTTGACGAGTGCTCTTGCTACGGCAATACGCTGCTTCTCGCCACCTGATAGCTGTGCTGGCTTGTGATTAGCACGGTCGCTGAGGTTCATAAACTGCAACAGCTCGCGGGCTCGTTCACGGGCTTTCTTATTGGATTTGCCAGCGATGTAGGCTGGTATCATGATGTTTTCAATAGCTGTGAATTCTGGCAGCAGCTGGTGGAACTGGAAGACAAAGCCGATGTGGAGGTTCCGGAAATCGGCGAGTGCCTTCTGACTGAGCGTGGTCACGTCGACAGAATCGACGCACACGCTGCCGGCATCGGGACGGTCGAGGGTGCCAATGATTTGCAACAATGTGGTTTTTCCTGCCCCAGAGGGTCCCACGATGCTGACGACCTCTCCGCGGTCAATATGGAGGTCGATGCCTTTCAGTACTTGTAATGAGCCGAAGCTCTTGGTAATATTCGTTGTGGTAATCATTTTTTTTGAGGAAGTTAGAGGGAGTTAGAGGAATTCAGAGGAATTCAGAGGAATTCAGAGGATGTCACTTTAAAGCATCTTTGCACTTATTCTCTAAGATGGCCTTTATGTAGGAATTGAGAAGGAAACTAGTCTCATTGAGTACAGAACGTAGTTGTTGGAAATGGTCCTCAGTTATGTATGTAAGATCACGAGTCAGAATGCAATAGTAACGACATTCTTCCAAACTGCCTTGAGCGATGTTCATAAACCTAAGTTTATCTGCTTGGCTTAGCTTCCCGTATCCTTCTGCGAAATTAGCAGCTACAGAGACGGCAGCCCTTTGAAATTGTGATGTCAGCCCGAATCGCTCTGCATCAGGAAACTCCCTGCAGATATGGTACACAAGTAGTACAAATTGATGGGCTTTTTGCCATGCTAATACATCTTCAAATGTTTTCGTCATTATATATATTATTGTATGAAATAGATAATATTCCTTTTCAACTATTGTCCTTTGAATTCCTCTAACCTCTTCTAACCTCTTCTAACCTCTTCTAACTTCCTCTAACCTCCTCTAACCTCTTCTAACTACCTCTAACCTCCTCCAACTTCTTCAAAATCCAGTTATAGATACTGCTTTCCTCATGGTGCTGAGCCTCGGTGAAGCTCATGCGGTCCTCCTTCTGGTCGCCGTACTGGTCTGGGAAGATGATCATCAGATTCTTTCCAGAGAAGTATTTCTGCAGTTCGTTGGGCAGTCGTTCGAGCGCATTCTTATAGGAGATTGTGCCTTTTCGGGCGGTGACGACGACGAAGAGGTGGTCGTCGACGATGTGGGCAGCCAGCTGGGGCAGCTCATTCCAATGGTTCATCTTGGTATATTCGGCACGTACGGAGGCATGTCTTGTGTTGATGTATTCGGCAATGAGCGTCAACGACTCCTCGCGTCCGTGGAACTGAATACGGCAGTCTAACTGTCCAGCCAACTGGCATAGCCGTTCGAGCCACCGGTGGAATCCCGGTTCGAACTCAGCCCGGCTGGGAACTGCCACACGGATGCGGCGCAGCGTGTTCAGTGGCTGTACAAAGCGTGCCAGCATGATCTGTCGGTTGAGGCCGTTGTAGAGGCTCTGTATGAAGTCGCCCCAGAACTTGGCGTTCTGTGAGATATGGACGTGCATGCCCATGATAATCTCGGAGCAGCCCGACTCGCGGAAGGCATGCTTGATGCCATTGGCGATGTTGGATGCCAGGCGTACCTGTGTCTCCATGTGTACATCCGAGGCCGCTGCCTGCCGCTGTAATGTCTCCAGCAGACGTAGTCCCTCTGCCCGATGGTTGGAGGCATCTTGGTCGTCGTATACCACGTTAAGCGCCACGAGGCCCCGATGGTGTTGCTGTTTCTTGCTGACAAAGAGTGCCAGGTTGAGTAGCTGAGGTGCAATCTCGGGATATTTGACACAGATGAGAATCCGGTCTTTCTGGGATGTGGCCGAGGTGGCCGGTACGGTCAGAGCGTGCTTTTGGCTGATGACAATCTGCTTAGAGGCATGCTCGGTCATGAGTGTAGAGATAATGCAGGTGACGAGAATCATCAGCACCACGCCGTTGAGCATGTTGTCATTGACCAAGTACTGTCCTGGTGCTATCTCCAGCTTCATGCCCACCATGACCATAGCGATGGCACCGGCCGCATGGGCCGAGGTGAGTCCGAACATCATGTTGCCGTCAGCCTTGGGCAGGCGGAACAGGAGGCTCGACAGATAGGCAGCCACCGCCTTGCCGAAGGTTCCGAAGAAGGCAATGAGCAGCATCACCCAGAGCACATAGGGTCCCTGTGTCAGTGTGCGAACATTGATGAGCATGCCGACACCGATAAGGAAATAGGGAATGAAGAGGGCGTTGCCAGTGAACTCGATTCGGTTCATGAGCGGCGAGACATGTGGTATATACCTATTTAATATAAGGCCCGAGAAGAAGGCTCCGAAGATACCCTCCAGTCCGATGAGGTCGGTGAGGGCCGCATTCAGGAACATGATGGCGAGCACAAAGATGAACTGCATGACAGCATCGCTATAGCGTCGCAGGAAGTAGCGTGTCAGATGTGGTATGAGCCACAGCATGGCGACGATGTAAAGGGCAAGCTTTACAACGAAGAGAACCCAGAACAGCAGGAGCGAATTAGCGGGATTGGCCCCTTCGCTCTGGCCGTTGAACGATGTATGGCTGGCTGCGAGTGCGGCAATCATGACCAAGGCCAAGAAGAGGCTGATAAGGGAAGAACCGACGGAGAGGCTGACGCTGTGGTGGCGTTGCAAGCCGTATCGTCCGATGATAGGGTAGGCGATGAGGGTGTTTGATGCCATGATACATCCTAACAGGAACGATGCCGTGGGGGAGTAGTGGAGCAGGCTGATGGCCATGACATAGGTCATTCCTAAGGGAACCAGGCAAGTCAGCAATCCGAAGATGATGAACTGGCGGGTGTTGCGCTTCACACCTTCCATGTCCATCTCGAGTCCTGCAAGGAACATGATATAGTACAGACCGACACGCCCGAAGAGTTCGAACGAGTCGTCGCGTTGCAGGATGTTCAGTCCATATTGTCCCATCAGGACACCTGCCAGCACCATTCCAATGATATGCGGAATCCTGAGTTTACCCATGATGATTGGGGCAAACAGAATGATGAGCAACACCACGAAGAAAATCAGCGTGGGGTCCTGGATGAGCGGCTGTGTAGCAAGCAGGGGCATGACAATCGTTAGAATTTCGATGCAAAAATACAACTTTTTGTTGAGATATGTGTTGTTTTCCTACTTTTTTTGTAACTTTGCGGCCAAATTCAGGTATTAAAATATGAAAGTAGCAATTGTAGGCGCCAGTGGCGCTGTAGGCCAGGAGTTCCTGCGCCTGCTTGACGAGAGGAATTTTCCCATGGATGAATTAGTGCTGTTCGGCTCAGAGCGGTCGGCCGGCACAAAGTATGTGTTTCAGGGTAAGGAGTTGACGGTGAAGTTGTTGCAGCATAATGACGACTTCAAGGATATTGACATCGCCTTTACCAGTGCCGGTGCCGGTACATCGAAGGAGTTTGCCGAGACCATCACGAAGTACGGCTGCGTAATGATTGACAACTCCAGTGCATTCCGTATGGACGATGATGTGCCCTTGGTGGTTCCTGAGTGTAACGCCGAAGATGCCTTGACTCGTCCCCGTGGCATTATCGCCAACCCGAATTGCACGACCATCATGATGGTGGTGGTGCTGCAGCCCTTGGAGAAACTTAGCCATATCAAGCGTATTCACGTGGCTTCCTATCAGAGTGCCTCTGGTGCAGGTGCCGCCGCTATGGCCGAGCTGCAGCAGCAGTACAAGGAAATTGTGGAGACCGGTGAGGTGAAGACCATCAAGAAGTTCCCCCACCAGCTGGCTTATAACGTGATTCCTCAGATTGACGTGTTCCAGCCCAATGGCTATACGAAGGAAGAGATGAAGATGTTTAACGAGACACGTAAGATCATGCATACCGACGCCAAGTGTTCGGCAATGTGTGTCCGCGTCTCTTCATTGCGCAGCCACTCTGAGAGTGTGTGGATTGAGACCGAGCGTCCCCTCAGTGTAGAGGAAGCTCAGCAGGCTATCGCCGCAGCTCCTGGCTGTACGCTCGTCGATGATCCGTCGACCCTGACCTATCCCATGCCGCTTGACACAGCCGGTAAGGATGATGTCTTCGTGGGCCGTGTCCGTAAGGATATCTCTGACGAGAACGGTCTGACATTCTGGCTCTCTGGCGACCAGATCCGCAAGGGTGCCGCCCTGAATGCCGTGCAGATCGGTGAATATTTGGTGAAGGCAAATGCCCTGAAGTAATACGTCATATCGTAATAACGTCATAACGAAAGAAGCTTATGAAGAAAATGATCCTTGCCATTATGGCTGTTGTCTTGATGTGCGCTTGCTCTGGTGAGCGTGGGTATATTAACTATCGTGGCGTCTCGATGGGTACGCCGGCTAAGCAGATGGTTGACTCCATCCTGCAGAAGCTGCCTAACCTCTGGCTCGACACTACCAAGTATGAGGACCGCTATGTGCTGGCCGACACGCTGGCACGTAACTTTACGGTGGCTGTCTATCATAGGAATGACACGATTCTCGACATTCTGGAAAACTACTCCGCTACGTATAACGACTCTACGTCTCAGCTCTGGCAGGCTATGCACGACGAGATGGAGAAGGAGTTCGGCTGGCCAAACATGGGCAAGCATGGTGACCTTCACAAGGAGGCTACGTTCCAGAATGACAAGGGCACTGTCCTGCTGACGCTGTTGAACACCTATTCGCCGACGGTTACCGTCCGCTATTCTACAGAGACAAGAAAGTAAGAAGCAGGAACTTCTATCAACGAAAAAAGCAAGCCCTCAAGCTTGCTTTTTTTGTGTCGACACTTGGACTCGAACCAAGGACCCCCACCATGTCAAGGTGATACTCTAACCAGCTGAGCTATGCCGACGGTTTCGATTTCGGGGTGCAAAATTATAGAAATAAACGGAAACTGCCAAATATTCCCATTATTATTAAGGAATTATTAACAATTTGAATAGCCGTGAGACGAATTTGAAACAAAATGAGATGGTGCGTCTTGGCAAAGAAACAATATCATAACTTGCTTGGAGTATATTAATAAGGTATATTAATAATAATATGTACCTTTGCAGCGTAAAAACAAACTATGGTTATTGACCACTAACAAATATTAAAATAATTATTGAATGATGACACAGTGTGAAACAATGTGCAAGAGGTGCCGGCACGGAATAGTGCTGGGCGCCATGCTCGTTGTTGGTATGATCGGCACTGCTTGTAGCGGCTATGACCTGGACGAACAAGAACCTGAGGGTTTGGGAGCGTCCCGGTCTATCTATAGCTACTTGCATGAGCAGGGCAATTATACCAACATGGTGCGCCTGATAGACGATTTGAACTATCGGGAAGTGCTCGACAAGACGGGCTCGAAGACGCTGTTTGCTGCCGACGATGAGGCCTTTGGCCGTTTCTTCCAACGCAACGAATGGGGTGTCCGTAGCTATGACGGTCTGTCTTTGTCGCAGAAGAAGATGCTGCTTTTCGGTAGCATGATTGACAACAGCCTTCAGGTGCAGGCTCTCTCCAGTACGGAGGGTCCTACTGAAGGTAACAGTATGCGCCGCCAGTCGTCGCTCTCTATCTACGACTCGGTGCCGGTGATGCAAAAGAAGGATATCCCCGATGCCATCTATTGGCAGGGATACCGCGATCGTGGTTCGTTAGTAGTTATGCACGACATGACTCCGGTGCCTATGATTCATTTCATTGAGCGCCACATGACGAACAAGCAGATTACGAACGATGACTACGATTTCCTGTTTAACAACACTACTCATCGCCAGAGCGGTGATGCATCGGTGAACGGTGCCCAGATTGTTGAGCAGAACATCCGTTGCATGAATGGCTTTGTCAACCGCATGAGTGAGGTGATGACCCCACTCCCCAATATGGCCGACATTATAGCCACCAAGCCGAACACCACAGCATTTAATCATCTGTTGCAGCGCTATTCCGTGCTTGACTATTGTGGTGACGATGTGACTCGTGCCTATAATGTCAACCGTGGAACCGACGTAGACTCTGTATTCCAGCTGCGCTACTTCGCCAAGCGTTCACAGGGCGGTAGGGAATTTACGACCACCCATAACCAGAAGAGTCAGGCCAACGGCGAGTTGCCGTTTGATCCGGGATGGAACAGCTACTACATCGTGTCAAACGAAAAGAGTGAGACTGCTTTGCAGCAGGACATGGCAGTGATGCTGGTGCCCAGCGACGAGGCTTTGAACGAATACTGGGAAAGAGGAGCCGGTGCAGCCCTGCGTAATAGCTTCGGTTCGTGGGATAATGTTCCTTATTCCACGCTTTCTGAGTTTATGAAGGCCAACATGCTGTCCTCGTTCATCAGCAGTGTTCCCAGCAAGTTCCATAACATCCTGAACGATGCTGCCGACCCCATGGGTATCACCAAGGAGGATGTTGACTCGGTATGGCTGGGTTGTAACGGTGCTGTTTATCTGACCAACCGTGTGTTTACCCCCACCTCGTTCGTGAGTGTGATGTATCCTACCGTTGTTGACCAGAACATGAGTATCATGCACTGGGCTATTGACCAGCTGAACTATGGTGCCTACCTGAATTCGCTGAATTCGCGCTATAGCTTCTTCCTGCCGTCGAACGATGCACTGCTGGAGTATATCGATCCCGTTTCGTACGGTAAGCCCCAGCGCCAGATGCTTCGTTTCAAGTATGATCCCAGCAAGAAGAACAACGAGGTATATGCCAGCATTCATAATATCGACCCAGAAACAGGTGCCGTTGGCGACTCTATCGGTGTTTACAATAATACAGGTGGAAAGAGTCTGGATGCCAATCCCATCCTGAACCGTCTCTATACGATTCTGGACGACCATGTGGTGATTGGTGATGTGGAAGACGGACATGAGTACTATCGTACCAAGGGTGGTTCAACCCTGCGTGTCAGGAACGTCAGCCAGGGAATCCAGGGCATGCTTGTGGAAGGCAGCCGTCAGGTGAATGGTGAGACGCCTTCAGTACCCATCAGCTATATCTACGACCAGACGAACGGCGGTAACGGTAAGACCTATATTCTGGAACAAGGTCCCGTGCTTGGCACACGTCAGACTGTATTCAACCTCCTGGGACAACATCCTGAGTTCAGCCGCTTCCGCGAATTGCTTGAGGGCAGTGACCTGTTGGAGACCATCCACGATGGACGCTTTGCCTGCAGTGACACGTGTATCAGCGTGTTCAATAACTTCCATTATACTGTTTACGTGCCCACAAATGAGAGCATCGACAAGCTGATTGCCGACAAGAAGTTGCCGACATGGGACGATGTGGCTGCTTTGAATGTTGAGAACGCTGAACAGAAGAAGCTTGCTGAGCATTACACGCAGCAGATCAATGAATTCCTGCGCTACCACATTCAGGACAACTCGATTTATATCGGTGCCGATAACACATCGAGTCTTGACAGCAGCGATGACGGTTCCAGCACCACAGAGTATGAAACGGCCTTTATCGACAAGAAGAATAAGACCTTCAATAAACTGGCCGTCACGACTGACAAGAGTGGCAATAGCATTGTAATCAAGGACAAGGCAGGCAACACTCGTCGCGTGGTTACTGAGAAGGCCGGTCTTTTCAACCTGATGGCTCGCGAATACACCTATTCGACTACTGACAAGAGTAAGGCTACTATTATCCACAATTCTTCATCGGCTGTTGTCCATCTTATTGACGGACCGCTGTGTGTGGAAAATTAAAGAATTAAAAAATTAAAGCACTAAGATTATGAAACGACTGATTTTAATATTTTCATTTTTTAATTTTTTAATTACCGCACAAGCCCAGAAGGCCGGTGACATCATCAGCGGAACGGTGACTGATGCCTTTGGTCCGGTGATGATGGCTAATGTGGTGGAACTTGATGCTGCCAACCGTATCGTGGCTTCGGCTCAGACCGACATGAGCGGTAACTTCTCGTTCAAGTTGAAGAATCCGAAGGACAAGCTGCGTGTCTCGTATGTGGGATACAAGACTGTCACCCTTCCTATTAACAAGACCCATTTTGCCGTGAAGATGACGGACGCCACACAGATCAAGGAGGTGACGGTCACTTCGAAGAAACGTGCACAGGGCAGTGGTCTTGCTATTCCCCAGAAGGAAATCTCTACTGCTCGACAGAGCATTGACATGAAGGAATTCGAAGGTCTGGCTATTACGACCGTCGACGAAGCCCTTCAGGGACGTATCGCAGGTCTTGATATTGTGGCCAACTCTGGTAACTTAGGTTCGGGCACATCGATGCGTCTGCGTGGTGTATCGAGTATCAATGGTTCCAGTGAGCCGCTGATTGTGGTCGACGGCAATGTGTGGGAAACGGGTAGCAGTACCAAGGACTTTGATTTCTCTTCGGCTAACGATGAGAAGTTTGCCGAACTGCTGAACGTCAACCCTGAGGATATTGAGAGCATCTCGGTGCTGAAGGATGCTGCCG
>Ga0265301_10002464_pt1 | contig 21305 bp, 20 predicted proteins | sample AusTroGonzalo_MG_2_FD_193488 | JGI IMG/M metagenome (GOLD analysis project Ga0265301, IMG submission 193488) | Bovine rumen microbial communities from tropical cattle in Woodstock, Queensland, Australia - Gonzalo_04 | ecosystem: Host-associated > Mammals > Digestive system > Stomach > Rumen ... | reverse complement strand
GGTGGTGGAGCTCCTGAAGCAGTACGACTTCACGCACCAGCGCCGTTGTTCGTTTGAGTATATCTGTTTCGCAGGACTCAACGATACGATGATGCATGCCCGTGAGATCGTCAGACTGTTAGAGGGTCTGGAGTGCAGGGTGAATCTCATCCGCTTCCACGAGATCCCTGGCGTAGATCTGCCTGGGGCCGACGAGAAGCGTATGGAAGTGCTACGCGACTATTTGACGAAGCACGGTGTGTTTACGACCATCCGGGCGAGTAGGGGACAGGATATCTTCGCCGCCTGCGGTCTGTTATCAACAGCAAAGAAGAACGAAATAAAACAGAGATAAATGGAAGACAGAAAGATTCGCGTGGCTATCACGCATGGAGATACGAACGGTATCGGATATGAGGTGATTCTCAAGGCCTTTGAGGATCCCGTGATGCTGGAGTTGTGTACCCCTATCATATATGGTTCGCCTAAGGTGGCTGCCTATCATCGTAAGGCGATGGATCTGCAGGTGCCCTTTACCATCATCAACAGTGCGGAGGAGGCCAAGGAAGACCGTCTGAACCTGTTGACGACCTTCGAAGACGAGGTGAAGGTGGAGTTCGGACAATCTACGGAGGAATCTGCAGATGCCGCCCGTAAGGCCATGCAACGTGCCAAGGAGGATATGCAGAAGGGACTCTACGACGTGCTGGTGATGGCTCCTGTGAAACCTAATCCCAATCCTGCAAAGGATGACAAGGCACTGACGGTGATGCTCTCTGACGTGGTGCGCATCGGTTTGGTGACGGCTCATCTACCCATTAAGGAGGTGTCGCAGGCCATCACTATGGGGAAGATTGTCAATAAGGGTACGATCTTCCATACCAGTTTGAAGCGTGACTTCCGTATCTCCAATCCCCGTCTGGCCGTGCTGGCGCTGAACCCACAGCCAGGTACGGAGGAGCAGGAGATAATTATCCCTGCCATTGAGGAATTGGAGAAGAATGGCATACAGGCCTTCGGACCCTATGTGGCTGATGAGTTCTTCGGACAGGCGATGTACTATGATTTCGACGGTGTGCTTGCCATGTACGACGATCAGGGGGTGGTGCCTTTCAAGACCTTGGCACAGGAATATGGTGTAAAGTTGAAGGCTGGAATCACGGCCATCTGTACGACACCAGATCATGGTGCGGCCTTCGACATCGCAGGTAAGGGCATTGCTGATGAACAGTCCATGCGCCATGCTATCTATACGGCCATTGACATGTTCCGCCACCGCATTGAGTACGACGAGCCGATGGCGCATCCCCTTCCTAAGCTCTATCATGAGAAGCGCGAGGATGGTGACAAGGCACGTTTTGCCGTGAGGGCGAAGGATCAGTTTAAGAAGGCTGATGCCCCCGAAGAAAAGTAATTTGCGTTAAAATTCTGCCAAAATTGCAGTTAATTCGGAAATAATATGTAATTTTGTCAGCTCAAATGAAGACGACAGAACTGCAAAGCATCAAGCAACGGTATAATATCGTTGGAAACTGTGAGGCGTTGAACCAAGTGCTCGACGTGGCCTTGCAAGTGGCACCTACTGACCTCAGCGTGCTCATCGTCGGTGAGAGTGGTGTGGGTAAGGAGATTATCCCCCGTGTGATCCACGATAACTCTCCCCGTCGCCGCGAGAAGTATTTCGCCATCAACTGCGGTTCCATTCCCGAGGGTACGATCGACTCAGAATTGTTTGGTCATGTGAAGGGCTCCTACACTGGTGCCATCAACGACTCCCCAGGCTATTTCGGCGTGGCAGACAAGGGTACGCTCTTCCTTGATGAGGTAGGAGAGTTGCCATTGGCTACTCAGGCCCGACTGTTGCGTGTGCTGGAGACGGGTGAGTATATCCCCGTGGGTGCCACGGAGGTGAAGAAGACTGATGTACGTATCGTGGCTGCCACGAATGTCAACGTGCGACAGGCTATCAGCGAAGGGCGTTTCCGCGAGGATCTCTATTATCGTCTGAACCGCATACCACTGATGATGCCCCCGCTGCGGGAACGTGGTGAGGATATCGTCCTGCTGTTCCGTCTCTTCGCCATGCAGATGGCTGAGAAATACAAGATGGACCGTGTGGTGCTCGACGAGGATGCCAAGCAGTTGCTCATGCGCTATAAGTGGCCGGGGAACGTGCGCCAGTTGAAGAATATCACCGAACAGATCTCCGTGCTCTCTCCAGAGCGCCGTATCACGGCTGAGGTACTCAGTCGTTTTATCCCCCAGGATCAGGAGACGACGCAACTGGCTCCCATCCATCACGAGGGCGGTGATCACAGTTTCGAGAATGAGCGTGAGATCCTTTATAAGATTCTCTTCGAACTGCGTGGTAATGTCAACGATATGCGTCGTGAGGTGAGTGCCCTGAAGAAACAGATAGAAGAGGTGCAGGGAGCACAGCCTGTAGCCGTAGATCCCCTGCCATCGACACAGTTGGCTCCGCTACAGCCCATTCGTACCGTACAGCCTACGATGGAAGATGCCGTTGCTGAGGAATATATCGAGCCCGTGAAGGAACCCGAGAACCTCAACCTCAACGACTTGAGCAAGCAGATGCTGGAGAAGGCCCTCGAGCGCAACCATGGTAATCGTAAGAAAGCAGCACAAGAACTGGGTATCAGTGACCGTACCCTTTACAGAAGACTGAAGCAATATGGACTGGATACGTAAAGGTAAGATTGTGGCAGTCATGATGGTAACAGCCGTTGTGATGACAGGTTGTTCCGTGAGCTATAAGTTCAACGGAGCCAGCATCGACTATACGAAGACAAAGACCATTCAGATAGCCGAGTTTCCTATCCGTTCCAGTTATGTCTGGGGCCCTATGGGACCACTCTTCAACAACGAATTGAAAGATAAGTTCAATAGCCACACGCGACTGGAACAGGTGAGGCGCAATGGTGATCTGAAGCTTGAGGGTGAAATCACCCGTTACGAACAGCGCAACAAGTCCGTCAGTTCCGAGGGCTACTCGGCCATGACGGAGCTCTCGATGACTGTCAACGTCAGGTTTACCAACAATGTGAACCACTCCGAGGATTTTGAACAGCAGTTCACCGCTATGCAGAGTTATGAATCCACGCAGTCACTCAATTCCGTGCAAGAGGAACTCGTCACCCAGATGATCAAGGATCTCTGCGACCAGATATTCAATGCCACCGTAGCCAACTGGTAATAATTATGGAGATAGTAGAACTGATAAACCACCCAGAACGCCTTGACCGCGATACGCTCTATGAGTTGCGGTCGTTGTTGGCGCTTTATCCCTACTATCAGACGGCCCGTCTGCTGTTGCTCCGTAATCTCTATCTGCTTCACGATCCCACGTTTGACGAGGAACTTCGCCGTGCAGCTATCTATATCACTGACCGTCGTGTGCTCTTTGATATGATCGAGGCTGCCCATTACCGTATTCGACCGATTGTCGGCACAACTGCTGTCTCAGGGTCTGTCGCCACCCAAGGATCGCCTTCGCGTACCATCTCACTCATCGATAATTTCCTCGACTCCATTCCCAAGGAAGATACTGCTACAGATCAGAAACGCAAGCCTACGCCTGCTGATGCTGCCGTTGATTATGTGGCCTATTTGATGGAAGTGGAACCCGATATCCAGGCTATGCCAGGGGAGGTGCCCCAGATGCCTGGACAGGATTTGATCGATTCGTTCATAAATATTGACAAAGGAAAGTTTTCCCTTGCCGATATGCCTCTCCCTGAGCCGCAGGAGGGAAAAGTGGAGGAGAATACCTCTGAGGGGGTGGAAGAGGAGTATTTTACCGAGACTTTAGCCAGAATTTACATTAAACAAGGCAGATATTCGAAAGCTTTGGAAATTATTCAGCGATTAAGTTTGCAAGTTCCGAAAAAAAATGCTTACTTTGCAGACCAAATCCGTTTTTTGGAGAAATTGATTATAAATAGTAATAAAAAATAAAGAGTAAAAAAGATGTACACATTATTTGTTGTTCTTATTGTGATTGCAGCCCTGCTGATGATAGGCATTGTGCTCATTCAGGAATCAAAGGGTGGCGGTCTGGCTTCCCAGTTCTCAGGTTATAATCAGATTGGTGGTGTTCGCAAGACCACTGATTTCATTGAGAAGGCTACGTGGGGTCTTGCCGTGGCTATGGTCGTTATTAGTATTGCCTGTGCCTATGTGGCTCCTCAGGCCAATACTGAGAGTTCCGTGATGGAGAACTATCAGGCTCCTGCCACTAATCCCAACACGCTGCCTGGCTTCGGTGCCAGCACACAGAAGGAGGTTGCTCCTGATGCACCTGCTGCTCCCGCCGCTGCTGATGTACCTGCTGCACCTGTGGAGAGCCCGAAGGCTCCTGCACAGCCTGCAAAGTAAAGATTTTCAAAAAAAGTACGGGATTTATTTGGTTATGTCGAATAAATCCCGTACCTTTGCACCCGCAAAACCGAAAGGTGGTGCAGAAATCTTTTACATGGTGCCCATAGTTCAGTTGGTTAGAGCGTCAGATTGTGGTTCTGAATGTCGACGGTTCGAGTCCGTCTGGGCACCCTTCAAAAACTCCTGTGAGTCAATGACTTACGGGAGTTTTTGATTGGTCAGAATTTGACTTATTCAGCACCAAAATACCTCAAAAATAGGCCAAAATCCGTTGATTGTTTACCTATTGTTTACCGCAAAAAAACAAACGTAACATGTTGACAATCAAAGCAATGGTTAAAAAGGATGGTATGCGTGTTGACCGCAAGTACAATGTTAAGCTTAGTTTTACCTACAAAAGAAAGGTAAAAAGGCTATCTACGAGCCTATTTGTGAGTGCTGACGAGCTGACGAAATCACTAACTTTCAAAGAAGGTACGGACATTAAACGGAAGGTTGACAAACTTGTAGAAAGTTACAGAAACAAGTGTGACCAACTACAGGTTGATGCCAACAACTATACGTTAGATGAAATCATGGAGAAGCTGAATGCTGACGAAGAACGCAAGAAACCTGTAGACTTCATTCAGTTTTGCCAGTGGTGGATAACCACTACAACGATCAAAGGCAAAAAGAATTACCAATCTGCTGTGAATGCTTTTATCACCTATCTTGGTACAGACCACATTGAGGCATCGAAATTGACATCTTCCCTACTTGATGGCTTCATGGACTATCTAAAGAGACAAAGCGAGTTAAGAGCCAAAGAACTCACCAAAGTTGGAAAACGAGTACCAACAAACCGTAGTGTGTCACTCTATTTAGGAAGCCTGCGCCATCTATTTAACGAAGCAAAGAAAAAATACAATGATCCTGATCGCAACATTATTAGAATCACAAACTCTCCATTTGAATATGTGGTAGTCCCGAAGCAACAGGCAACACGTAAAAGAGCTATAAGTCCAGAGCAAATAAGAAGCATCTGGCAGTACCCTTATGAGTGTAAAAAGGACGGTACGCTGAAACAAGACAGCATAGCTAATCTGGCAAAAGACTGCTTCATTCTATCGTTCTGTCTAATCGGAATGAACTCAGCAGACTTATTCAACTGTACGGAGTTCAACGATGATACCATTACCTATTACCGAACAAAGACGACAGCCCGCAGACTTGACAAGGCAAAGATGGTCGTTACCATACCACCATTCATAAAACCACTGTTTGAAAAATACAGGGATAAGACAGGGCAACGTGTTTTCATGTTCTATCGCTTATATAATACTGACAAGAATTTTAATCGGGCTATCAACATGGGGTTGAAAACTATTGGCGACAAGCTGAACCTAATAGACCTAGAATACTATGCAGCCCGTCACTCGTGGGCTACTATCGCCCTTAATAAAGTAGGCATAGATAAATACGTAGTGCATGAAGCATTAAACCATATAGATGAATCCATGCGAGTCACAGACATTTACATAGAACGTGACTTCGTGAACGAAAATAAGGCTAACGCCATGGTCGTGAAGTACGTTTTTGGTAAGTAATCATCAGAAAACTCCGCTTGAATTTTGTCAGGTGGAGTTTTTTTGTTACATTTGCCCTTAAATACATTTCTTTAGGAAACAGAAATACATGAAAAAAAGAAAGATTACTATCACCAAAGTAGATGGGAAGATACAAACTTTAAAAGAGGTTTATCCCATGATAGAGACCAATACAATCCTTAAAAAGACTCTAACGGGAATTGGTGCAACCTATTCTGAAATTAAAGCTCCGAGACATTCAATCATTATCGAGCCGACAAAACCTGTAATATTTGGAAAAATGAACGACTCGGAACACAAAGGCGACAATATAATGGGTGTTTTCGAAAAAGTTTATCAAAATGAGATTTCAGATTACATTGAGACCAGCCTCAATCAGCATAAGTGGATCAAGATCCTCACTACTCCAGAGAGTTTCAGGAAGGTACAGGACGCTTTCGAAAGTCTTGATATTGACATGCAGACTGATGGATATTTTCTTTTATTTGACGAAGTCCATAGGACAATTAAAGATAGCAATTTTCGAGATTATATCACCTTGCCAATGGACTTCTTTTTCGGTTGTAAAGACAAGGCAATCGTTTCTGCAACACTTCCAAAGAAAGTAATTGACAAGCGCTTAATGGAATTTCAGATAGTTGAACTTGTTCCTGACTTTGACTATAAGAAAGAAATTACACTATATGCCACTAATAATGTGCTACAACGTACAAAAGAACTTCTAAAAGAAATAGGAAAAGATAATAGACCAGTTTTTATCTTTGTTAATTCTGTTTCTATTATCAAATCAATGATGAAACAGATAGGCATTTGCGACCAATCTGCCGTTTTTTGTTCATTGAAAAGTGTTGGAAATGTAATTACTAAAGATTTCAGATCTGCTTATGAACATTGGGATAAGGAAAAAATGGCTCAATATAATTGGATGACCAGCCGATTCTATAGTGCGATTGACATCAAACTACAAGATGTTCTTCCTAATGTTGTGATGCTGACAGACTGTTATGCAGCAGAATACACTATGATAGACCCATACATGGATGCCGTTCAAATAGTGGGAAGATTTCGTGATGGTGTTCATGGAATTTACCATGTTAGCAATTTTAACAGGAACATCCCAATAAAAAGTAGAGACGATCTAAAGGAATCTTTTTTGGCTATGAGAGAGGTTTGGAAATACATAAATACGATGGCGAAATCTGCGCCAACAGAAACACAAAGAGATGCTTTTCGTGATGTTCTGTCAATTATTCCATATAGTAATTTTCTAAAGCATGATGGAAAAGCAGATCCTTACAAAGTTGATAATTATTTAAATAACGAGGTAATTAAGTCATTATATAGTGACTGCGCAAGATTACGTGACGCTTATAAAGAATGTGGATTCTTTGATGTTAATTATGAAAACATTATTTATTCTTATGGAGATTTTGAACGACTTAAAATTGAAAACAGCACCATTTCATTAAAGGAGAAACGCAAGGAAATTGTCGCTTTGCTTGAACAGCTTGGAGATTGTTTTACAGAAGAACAGTGGCAATTAAGACAGGATCTGAAACAAGCAGACCCACTTCTTGTCAAGGCATACGATATAGTAGGGAAAAAAGAAATAGAAGAACTCAACTATTCTACTTCCAAAATGAAAGCTGCCATTATTTTGAAACAGAATCAAGAGGGGGCACATAGTACAGATGCTATTAATCTTATAAATGAATACTTTCATGACCAGCAGTGGTATTCATCCAAAACAATAAAAACAAAAATAATAGAAATATTTGAAAAGTTAGGCATTCCGACAAAGGGAGTCACCGCAAAAACAATCAATGACTATTTTGATGCAATTGTAAAAGACAAAAATACAGCAAGGGGATATTTCTTAATCAAGTCCCGATTTAACCGAAAGTGACATTTTTGTACAATTATTGTTTTTATACACCGTTCAGTAGATATGTCACCTTATGCTGTGACAGACTGATATAGCGGATTTCTTCGGAGTCCGCTTTTCTTGTCAATAATACGATATCCAAAAACACAATACCTAAATATTTTTTATTTTTTTCTAAGCATGCCGCTTCAAGCCCTCAAACTCCCCCCACCTACCATAACAGGTAAAACGAATTTCTGGAAGAAACTTAAGTCAGCTACAAAAAACGTAGTCAAATTGTAGAGCGTATGTACCTCTTAGGAGGTAAACACGTACCTCATACAGTTAACTCTATCATTAATCATTTAATTCATTGAATTATGAGCAATTTATTATTGATGCCTGCTGCTGTGGCTACAAATAACAGCAATCAGTTTGAGTATGCTGACTACGAAGAAATCTCTGTAGATCAGCCTGTAACCTCTGCTAAGTCCTATGTCAGTTTCTTGGAAGCTAACACCAACCGAATCACTATGGACGAGTTGAAAACTCAGTGCGTGGTTCCTACATGGGCTAATCAGGAACTAACGATTTCGCATCAGGACTTCATCGAATCTGTCTGGGATGCAGCGCAGTCCTTCTATCAGGGGGAAGCTATCACCAACCCAGATGTAAGAGTGTCGCACATCGTTAGAGGTCGCACACCTGACGCATTAGGTAAGAGAGCTTCTGAGCTTCTGGAGTGCGAAAAGACTCAGTTCTACCAGAGGATGGCGTTTGCTTTCACGATCCCCACCATCTATGAGACCATCGAAGGCCAGCGTCTGGAGCTTTGTGTGGGTGGTGTCCGTAACTACAATGATCTGAACCTCTACCGTTCTTCTAAAGGAGTGGAAAAGTTCTCAGTGTTCGTTGGCTGGCGTGTGGTGATCTGTAGCAATCAGGTGCTGACAGGTCAAGGTGTGAAACTCTCTTTAGAGGTCATGGACTTGAAGCAACTCTATACACAGGTGATGGAGCTCTTCAATCAGTTCAACCCTGCTAAAGACATTCACTTGATGCAGACTCTTTCCAACACCTACCTGACTGAGACGCAGTTTGCTCAGATCATCGGTAGAATGAGGCTCTATCAGGCTTTACCACAGGGACTATCCAGAGGCATACCACGTTTATTGATTACTGATTCACAAGTCAATAACGTGTGCAGGGGCTACTATCTGAATGAGGACTTTGGCGGTAAAGGTGGATCACTCTCTATGTGGAGTTTCCACAATCTGCTGACTGAGGCTAACAAGTCAAGCTACATTGATAGCTATCTCTCCAGAGCGGTTAACGCTACAGATGTTGCCGTAGGGCTTAACAACGCCTTGCACGGTGATTCAACATACCAATGGTTTCTTGGTTAGTTGATAGAGTGCGGAGGGCATCACTTTCCTTTATTATAGTAAGGTGGTGGTGTCCTCTTTTTAATGTGTTCAATTAACGGGTGTGTTCAAATAAATCTCTGTGGGGTTGATGGGCATACCCTTTTCCGTTATCACTTAATACTTTGACTAAAATGATTACAACAGCAGTTATTTATGCACGTGTTTCCTCAGTAGGAGACCGTCAAAGCACAGATCGTCAAATCAGTGACCTCTTAGATTACGTGGATTACCAGAAGTTAGAACTCTGCAAGATCTTTGAGGAACATATTTCTGGAGCAAAGAAGAATACAGAGCGTCCAATCTTGCAACAGGCTATTGAGTTCTGCAAGTCAAACGGAGTTTCCGTCTTTTTAGTAAGTGAGCTATCCAGACTTGGAAGAAATGCCTTTGAAGTTCTGGCTACAGTGAAAGACCTCATAGACTCAGGGATCAACCTCTATATGCAGAAGGAGCAATTAACACTACTTGATAGTGAGGGGAAGCCCACGATGTTTGCACCTATAATGATCGCAACTCTCTCAACGTGTGCTCAGCTTGAACGTGAAAATATCAAATTCAGGCTTAACTCTGGCAGAAAGCTCTACATTGAAAGAGGTGGAAAACTTGGTCGCAAAGTTGGTAGTGTCAAGACTACTGAGCAGAAGAAAGAGGAACACAGGGATATTATCTCTTACCTGAAACGTGGTTACTCTGTTCGTAATATTGCTAAACTCACAAATAAAGGAATTAGCACTGTTCAACGGATCAAAACAGAGTTTGAACTTTAATAAAAAGTGTGCACAGTACATTTCTTATTAAATCTTAAATAATAAGCAAGTTCTTGCCAAGTTATGCGCTTTTTTACTATCTTTGTAGTGTCAAAGCAGCTCTTAGTAGTTAGCTGAGACAGGGCGTTTAGCAAGTTGCCTCTCGTTGGAATCTGGACAATTCTAGGCTGAGGGTAATTAGCAAGAACGCCCACGCAGATGATATTATTTCCTTAACAGGATTTACATATCATTGTGACGTGGGCTTTTGCTTATTATTCAGCTACAATGAGGTAGTAAGTTGAGAGTTCCCACGCCTTTTTCTATTAACCGCTGACTTCTGGGGATTGAGTTGGCATTATAATATAATGCTGTTGAAATATGAAACAATTTATTCGACCACTTCTTCTCACAGTGCTTCTCTGCATGGTTGGAACAAAAGCTTGGGCTTACGATATTGCAGTTATGAATGCTGATGGCGTGACTATTTACTATAATTACATCAATGATGGAAAAGAGCTGGAGGTTACCTATACAATTTATGATTATCAGTGGCATTATTTTTATAGCGGCTCTGTAGTTATACCAGAAGAAGTCACTTATATGAACAGAACTCGAAAGGTGACTAGGATAGAAGAGCATGCTTTTTATGCTTGTTGCGGCCTAACCTCCGTCACTATCCCCAATAGTGTAATTTCAATTGGATCTTATGCTTTCACTTATTGCGACGGCCTGACCTCCGTGACCATCGGCAACAGCGTGACTTCCATTGGATCTTATGCTTTCTATGGTTGTAGCGACTTAACTTCTGTAACCATCCCCAATAGCGTGACTAAAATTGGATCTTATGCTTTCTATGATTGTAGCGACTTAACTTCTGTAACCATCCCCAATAGCGTGACTTCCATTGGATCTAGTGCTTTCGAAAATTGTTATGCATTGACCTCTGTGCATATTTCCGATCTTGCTGCGTGGTGTAAGATTTCATTTGCAGATGCCTCCTCTAATCCATTATCTCGAGCCCACCATTTGTATTTGAATGATACAGAAATCAAGGATTTGGTAATTCCCAATAGCGTGACTTCCATTAATAGATATGCTTTCGAAAATTGTTATGCATTGACCTCCGTGACGATCCCTAATAGCGTGACTTCCATTGGCGAGAGTGCTTTCTTAGATTGCAGAGCCCTGACCTCCGTGACGATCCCTAATAGCGTGACTTCCATTGGCGAGAGTGCTTTCTTAGATTGCAGAGCCCTGACTTCCCTGACGATCCCTAATAGCGTGACTTCCATTGGCGAGAGTGCTTTCTCAGGTTGCAGCCGCCTGACCTCCGTTACGATTCCTAATAGCGTGACAAGCATAGGAGAGGAAGCTTTCTGGGGTTGTAATAACCTATCTGAAGTCATCTCAAAGATTGAGAATCCGTTTACTATAAAGACAAATACTTTTAGTGATAATACATTTTACAATGCTACGCTGTATGTGCCAGCAGGGACTATTGACAAGTACAAAGCTAAAGATGGTTGGAAGAAATTTGTTTTTGTTGAAGAAGAAAAAGGGGGTATTAAACTAAACAAATCTAAAGCTGTTATTGAGAAGGGTAAGACGGTGACGCTGAAAGCCACAGTCACTCCTTCTTCGTTGACAGATAAGTCTGTGATCTGGGAGAGTTCGAACACGAGTGTTGCCACGGTAACAAGCACTGGCAAAGTGAAAGGTGTCAAATCCGGTACGGCCACCATTACCTGCACCTCAGTTGCGGCGGGTGCGAAGGCTATTTGCAAGGTGACGGTTTGTGAGGTGGGCCTCGACAAAACGGAGGTCATCATTAAGAAGGGCAAGACTGTGACACTTACCTCAACGGTCTATCCTTCTTCGTTGGAAGATAAGAGTGTGACTTGGGAGAGTTCAGACACGAAGATTGCCACAGTGACGAGCAACGGGAAAGTAAAGGGCTTAAAGGCTGGTACGGCTACCATCTCTTGTACCTCTGTTGCAACGGGTGCAAAGGCTACCTGTAAAGTGACCGTCGGCTGTGTCAAACTCGACAAGACGGAGGTCACCGTTGAGAAGGGCAAGACTACTACGCTGAAAGCCACCGTCTATCCAGAGACATTGGCAGACAAGAGCGTGACTTGGAAGAGTTCGGATAAGACTATCGCCACTGTGACAACCGCAGGTAAGGTGAAGGGTATCAAGGCCGGCGAGGCCACAATTACCTGTACTTCCAATGCAACAGGCTTGAGTGCTACTTGTAAGGTAACCGTGATTAATGGTACTGTCACCCTCAACAAGACCGAGGCTTACGTTGAGAAGGGCAAGACCATGACGCTAAAGGCTACGCTGACGCCTACTGATTTGGCAGACAAGAGTGTGACCTGGACGAGCTCAGATAAGAGTATAGCTACAGTATCAAGTAGCGGTAAGGTAAAGGGTGTCAAGTATGGCACAGCTACCATCACCTGTACCTCTAAGGCCACTGGTGCGAGTGCTACCTGTCAGGTAACCGTTGGTAAGGTTATTATTAGTATGTCAGACTTCTCTCTTAAGAAAACCAGAACAACGGTTTTGACCGCCACGGTTTATCCCACAACCTTGACAGACAAGAGCGTGAAATGGACGAGTTCGGATAAGAGTATTGCCACAGTGACGAGCAGTGGTAAGGTGAAAGGTGTCGCACCAGGCACTGCCACCATCACTTGTACCTCTGTCGCAACGGGTCTGAAAGGCACCTGCACCGTCACGGTATTGTCAGTTTCAGAGGCACGTGGGGTAGGTGGTGATGACGATGGAACGACAGCCATTGAGAACCTTGATGAGAGTCCTGCTGTCGTAGAGCCGTATGATGTCTATGACCTGAGTGGCCGCAAGGTGCGCCACCAGGTGACCTCACTCGACGGTCTGCCTGATGGCGTCTATATTGTCAATGGCAAGAAGGTGCTGAAAAAGCAGTGATTCTTAGATGTTATAAAAGACACAACATCATCAAGATGAAAGTTCTGGTATAGATAAATTTGAAAGGGCAGTAGTTTTACTGCTCTTTTTTTGTTTGGGTGACATTTTCTGAGAAATAATAGTTTTATATACTCTCTACTAAAAAGGTCACTCCAAACGAAAAAACGGACTTTAGAGGCACTTGCAGGAGGCTCTATCTCTTTTTTTAGTGTAAGTAATACCATTTTTAATAAATATTAAGAAATCATACTATTTGAACCATCTATAATGAATTATTAGTAAATTAGCAGCGAGTTTAAAGTACCCAACGTGTAGGAGTGCGTTATAATGGCTCAACTTAGTAAAAAGAGCGATTGAAATTATCCTTCCTCAGAAACGTGGAAAATTTCTAATCAGCAAGGGTAATGGCAATATGCTCACGTTTGGGATTATTGTACCCTTTTATGGGAATGATATACCTCAATGCGTGGGCTATTGCTTCATTATTGGCTGATAGGTAATCCACGACCTCTGGGGTGATAATAGGCAGTAGTCCCACGTTCTTTAAACTATTAACCGCTGACTTCTTGGGAGTGGTTGGCATGGAGTTAAATTATACTAATCATTTAAATAAAACAAGATTTATGAAAACATTAAGATTTATTGGAATTGCACTTCTCACAGTGCTTATGAGTGTAAGTTTTTCCGCTTGCGGAGGTAGTGACGATGATGACAATGGTGGTGGTTCTTCTGCATCCATTGAAGGTGTTTGGTACTTGAAATCTGAGACAAGTTACAAATGGGATTCTTCTAAGAATCAATATGACAGGACAAAGTCCCATCGTTCAGAGACCTATCCAGATTATGAGAAGCAATACACTCACACCTTCACGGCCATAACAAATGGTTATAGAGATACTTACACTGATGGTTACGATGATTGGCGTGGAATAATCGAACTCGTCAATTTGAAAGATGGTGCATACGAATTATATAAAGTAAGTAATTCAAGCGGGAACAAGACTTTGAGGGGAAAGGCTTACATTAAATCGGTAACTGCCAACCGCATGACCATCGAATTTGAATATACGCAGAGTTTTTATGATGTGGTTACATATATGAGATAAGTTAAACAAATTTCTAAGGGAAGGTAGCATTACGCTACCTTTTTTGTTATGCATGGAATAGAGCATATAGTCCATTTCTACCGATAATCCAGATTTCAAATATAAATGTTTGTTTTGCTAAGAAGAATAGCATATACTTGTTTAGAGATTGATTCAAAGTGACTTCGTGGAGGTGCACCTCATTTTTACTCTGAATCGATCGATTTCCAGATAAGTTACGTTGAATCACTAATACATTGAAATTATGACTAATAACCAAACAATTAAAGGGAATGCGCCTTACTTTACTAAGTTGATCGGTTTTAAGAATGATGAAGCATTCGGTAAGGCTATGGCTAATACCGCAAAGAAGTTGAAATCGTAAAATTGATGCAGCCACCACATAAGATATAAGGTGATGGTTGCATTTTTTCCGTGCAGCTGACAAAGCAAATATTGTCTGGAATACACGAGAACTGTCCACTTTGTTATCTATAGTCTTAATAGTCCAACACATTTAAAATATCCTATGATTATTTTTTTAGGAATAAGAATGTCTGGATAATCCTCCCGCTTATACGAAACGCATCTTATACAATCATCTTCCTCATATATCTTTTTAAATAATGGTCCATCTTCTGTGTCAAGCAAATAATCATTCCCCCATTCTATAAATCTCACCCCTTTAAAGGCAAGTTCGTCATCTCTTTCGTACTTAGGATTCATTGTGTCATCCTTCAATAAATAAGTGAAGTCGTAATTGGGAAACTGGGTGACTATTGGAATTTCTTGACACAAAGAACGCTTAGATCCCTTAATATAATCATCAAGATGGCCTTCATATATTGTCTTTGGCAGACGTGGTTTTGTATTATATTGATAATCTTCAGTTTTTTCATCTCGAAAATACATATCACCTTCTCCAAACAAAAGCCATTCCTTCCTCACTTTTGGAAATGTCTCAACAATTTCGTTAAGCATTTTTCTTGGGATATGTCTTTTCCCTTTAAAAATCTGAGATAAATTTGATGGATTTCTGTTAAGTATAATGGCAAATTTTCGGTTTGTCAACCCTTCTTTGAGCATCAATTTCAATATGCGCTCACGCAATAAATCATCTTCATTTCCCATATCTAAACTTATTAAATAATTCAAATAGTAGCAAAATGAATTATCTATTCAAATAGTCTTCAAACAAGGTGCGCTTGAGAAAAAACACTCTGCTCTGTAAGGAATTTCCTTTTCTGTGAGTTAAATGTTTCTTAATATGATAAATTGTGCCTTTCGACAAATGCAAAATTGCTGCGGCACCTTCTGCTGTCACCCATTCTTCCCCATCAGCATCTACGAATACTGGATAATCCTCACGCTTATGATCTGATGCATGACTTGTCATTGTATCATTATTATCTTTGTTCATACTATTTTTAATTAATTATAAATAAAAATACTAACTAAACTAAAGGTATGTTATTGGCTTTACCACTGGTAGTTCGCTCGTTTAATGTAATTGTGTATGTTGCCAAATTGTCCTTTTTGATTATCGATTGCAAATATAAGGATAATATTTGAGACATCCAAATTTTAACCTAAAAAAGAACAAAAACACAGCAACACACGGGGACTATCCCCCGCTTTTCATAGTTTTTGGGAAAAAGTCAACCTCACCCCCAAATATCGACTTTAGAGCTACCTAGAGTTGGTTATTTGTGGTTGATGTTTTTTAACTTTGAAATCTGAGTTTGGATGGTTATATTTAAATAAAGAATGATTCATAGTACAGATTGGTTAATTAGTATTTTGAGGAGTAGAAATGCACCTCATTATTTTGTGTTGGCTTGGAATATTTTTTTTCAAGCGCACCATATAAAGAAGTGAAAAATTATCTCTGACCAAAAATATTGATCAAATCGACCGATTTTGATGTTAACATTTTTTTGCTTTGACATCCTAAAGTTGACAGATACATTTATTACAGACAATTGAGGGGACAGAGAAGACACTCAAAAGGTACTAGTTGCAATTTGTACTTTGGAATATTTTTCATGATTATATGCTTTAATTTTTGTTCAGATGTTTTTCTTTTTTTTTCGTCTTCTCTGGAACCTCTTTTTTTCAGTGCAGCTATAGAACATATTTTTTCAGATCATCCTATAGAAGTTGAAAAATATTCTGTACCGAGAAATGAAGCTAATCCTGCTAATTCAGGTGCTACCACAAACCGCTAATAAAAGGTACTTGAAATTACAATCGCAATACTGAATAGTGGCTACTTGAATAAAGTACCATTACGAGAAACACTTGTCATGGTAACACATCGAAACTTCGGTTAGCTGTTGATTTTTAAAAATAGCTAGAGGTACTGTAATTGTGATCCAGAAAATCCGTTGATAATCCCTTTGAGATAACCGCAAATTATACTATCAGATATATGGGGTAACAGGAGGCGTAGAAATGCGTCTCTTTGTTTTGTCCCGCAATGGAAAGTTTTTTTTCAAAGCCACTATATAAAAGCATGAAAAAAATTCTGTTCTAAAAATCAGATGAAATCAGCTATCAGTAGATCTTTCTTTCATTTACCCTTAATCTGATAGAGTATGGTAAAAATTATTAATGGTGGGGATGCTCGTTATTTGTCAGAGTTACCCGATTTTAAAGATGGCTTGCCTCATGGCATAGTCAACAAAACGAAAACAGATGTTGGTGGTACATACGTTGCCGCAAACTGTAGATCTAACTATATCATCGTGTGTCCGTTCAGGGACTTGGTGGATAGCATTGCAGCAGATAAGAATAACAAATACGATGTTTTTAAGTGCTATGGTGGAGTCAGAGAACATCAATTCCGAAAGTACATCAAAGAACACGGTATTTACAAGATCGCAGTTACCTATGACAGTTTAGACAGACTCTTAAAATGGATGGATGGCAACACGGATGGTTGGAAGGTACTGATTGACGAATACCACCTAATCTTAGAAGACATGGACTATCGGGAGTCTGCTATCATGCAAATGTGCTGGAACATACAAAAGTTCAAACATTACACATTCTTGTCAGCAACTCCAATAGATGAAAATTATGAGATAGATTTCTTTAAGAACTTACCACACTACAAAGTAATTTGGCCACAAGGCCTACCTATTACCATAAGGAAAATAAAAGCAACCTGTTTACCACTTGGATTGGCCAAACTGATCCGCATCTTTAAAGAGGAAGGAATCTGTCTGCCTGATATTAATGGAGAGTTAAAGAAGGTCGAACAACTGTTTATCTTTTTAAACTCAGTAACTACCATTAAACAAGTTATTGATACTTTGGAATTAGAAGAAGATGAAGTGAAGATATGCTGTGCTCAAAGACAACGAAATAGACTTATCCTCGGAAGGTTTAAGCGAGAGTCTGCAATCGCTCCAAACAAAAGGATCAATTTTTTTACAAAAAAGAGTTTTCAGGGATGCAACCTGTTTTCAAATAATGGACTTATCATTGTTGCCAGCGACGTTCACAGGACACAAACACTTGTAGATATTACTACCACGATGGAACAAATTAGCGGCAGGCTTAGAGAGAATGACGAATACCACAATATATTCCGTAACACAATGGTGCATATTTATTCCACAAATCAAAGTGTTTTGTCACAGGCAGAATTTGATGCAGAAATGAAAAGGAAAGAGGATGCCGCAGTACGATTGTTGTCCCTTCAAGAAAAAGCAGACGAGAAGGAATTGAACGCACTCATTAAAAGGGTCAACATCGAAAATGACATTCTTTCTATAGAAGATGGTCGTTTAGTCCGAAATGAATTAAAGAGGATGGCTTTTATCAGAAAGCAGAAAATCAGAGAGGCATACAAAGATGGAATAAACCTGAGAGCTGCCTATAATAAATCAGAAAAATTTGTTCAGGCAAAGCAGGAGTACTGGGACAAGTTTGATTCATTACTTGCACGGGCAGTAACAATCTCGTATGAGAAGCTACTAAAAGACTATCTGGAACACCCCTCAGAACAATACGAAATCGAATATCCAGAGTTTAAGGATTTCAGAAGATACCTCAAAGAGACAGAAATGAATAGTCTCCGATGGAACAAAGACAAGATGCTAAAAGTTGTTGAGGACAAGATGAAACTCCAGATGGCTTTCAGGGCTATATATACTAGAGGGGCTTTTATCAGCAATGAAGAAATGAAAAGGTTGCTCACTAAACAATTCGATAGACTCGGGATCAATCTTTCTCCTAAGGCTACCTAGATAAAAGAGTGTGATATATACCATGTGGAAAGATGCAGTCAGTACATTGATGGGAAGAAAGTCAATGGCTACAAATTTGGCGATATGCTCCTTAATTTCTGAACATAATATGCTGTACTTCATTAAAAGCTATGACTATTGTAAGGTGGGCTATACCAAAGATTCAAAAGCATTTTTTGAGAGAATGAGAAAGTACCTGACACACAACCCATCATTTCAGATATTAGATATACGAAAAGGGAAACTTGAAGATGAGAAGATGATCCACACACTGATACCGAAAGAGCTATATCATTATGGTGAATGGTGTGTCTGGAACAAAGAGATTGCATAGATCTGGCTGGACTATTTCCAGATAAACCCACAGGAAGGACTTGAAGAATACTTCTATACAAGGAATAAGAAAGCTAACAAGGCTATAGTGGAGAAATTCAAAAAGACTCCTTACCTGAACTTCATTAGATACTTTGGCAAGGAATCCAATCTTGATCTATCGGAATCATCAGAGAAGGAATGGCGAGTCCATTAATAATAGAGGGGACATAATTCGTTAAAAAGACGAGTTATATCCCCTTTTACAATTTTGTCACTACCCCGATCTGCAATTCTTCCAAATACAAAGAAATCGGAGATTCCAGATTATTTTCACCTTTTTAATCATTTTCAGAGTGATTTATGCTTTTATTTCATATAAAATCACTACCTTTGCAAAAGTTCTGATGTTTACTTATAGTTTACCGAAGAACAAATCGAGAGTTCATTAACTTGGTGAATATCAATTGGATAGAGGCTTACCTAAGAGAGATTGTGGTTCTGAATGTCGACGGTTCGAGTCCGTCTGGGCACCCTAGGGGAATCTCAGCAGTGAGGTTCCCTTTTTTCTTTTCAGATGAATTGCAACGATGAATAAAGGACTGATTATAGCGTTATGAAAAAGGTAGTATTGTTTTTTGTTGGCCTCTTCACCCTGCTGGCTTGTCAGAAAGAGCAGGAGGCTGGGTATATTGTCCAGGTATCACTGGGCGGGTGGCATTCGCCAGATTATACGGCAGAGCAGATTATTGGCCGTATCGACACCGTGAGTCAGTTGATACCTGTGCAGAAGGTGATCATCGGATGGAGTCAGGATAAGGAGATATACCGTCAGGTGGGCGAGTATCTTCATGACAGGGACATCCGCATGCTGTTGTGGCTGCCGGTGTTTGCTGAGACTGAAGAGGTGTGTGAGAACAGTCCCGCAGTAGATTTGTGGGGGCAGGTGCTAGCCAACTACGACTTGGCTGCAGGGGAGGGCTTCCGCTTCAACTGCCCGTCGGATCCGCAGAATACCGCTAACGTGGTGGCTATCTATGACCAGTTGTTCAGTGATTGTGGTTTCGACGGCGTGTTCCTCGACCGCATTCGCACCCAGTCGTTCGTGGGTGGGGTGAGCGGTGTGCTCGGCTGTGGTTGTCCGCTTTGTGTGAAACGCTATGCTACTGAAGGAGTCGATATCCAGACGGTAAAGTCAGAATATGAAACCCAGGGTGATGCCTTTTTCTCCGTCAACGGTTATACACCTACTGAGGGTTTCAACTTCAAGAATCCTGTTGCCGCCGCTTTCTTCAAGGCTAAAGGCCATGTCGTCAGTGCTTCAGTGGCAGCCGTTGCCGATAGTTTCCGCAGTCGTGGATTAGAAGTTGGCATGGATCTGTATGCACCTTTCATGGCACCTTTCGTGGGGCAGGACTATGCAGTCCTTGCTGGCCATGCGGATTATATCAAGCCCATGCTGTACCGTCAGACCTTCGCACCGGCGGGAATGGGTTTTGAGTATGAACTTTTAAGGAAAGCCCTTCCGGTTGCCACAGGATATCCCGCTTTTAAGATGGACGTGGATTTCCTGCATTCACAATTGGAGGCCATGGAGCCCTATTCCTGTGGCAAATATCCTGGCATCGAGATCAATTACCGCGAAGTGGTTGCTCCCACCTCACCAGCGTATATCTCAGAATCCTTGAAAGCCGTATTGGGTCACGGTTTCGACGGTGCGGTCCTCTCATGGAACATCATGGAGGCTCCCCTGAGCCATCTTGAGCCTCTGAAGCAGTAAGATTTAGTGTCGTATTAGCGCTTTTTTCGGAAAAGCCTTGCCTGAATCTAACTATTTTCGTACCTTTGTAGCCGTGAACGTGAAAACAAGGAGACATATCGCTTCATGGGTGCTGTTGGCAGTGTTTCTGCCAATGCTCATCCTGTCATCGGTTCACATACACGAGACGATGACATCCATCGACTATGAATGTAGCGGATGCGTGCAGCATCATTGTCATGGACATCTCGGCGAAATGACAACCTCGATGCACGCCTGCGTGCTCTGTCAGTTCCTGACGCTCTCATTTGTAGCCGCTGCTGTTTTTGCTGTTGTATTATATAATAAGGTAAACGAAATTCACTTTGCCCAGCGTCGGAGCAATATCCTGCTCAAGGCCTGTGGCGTCATAACCCTTCGTGCGCCCCCTTTTGAATGAGATTATTCTATCACAAATATTTTCGTTCAAAAAAATAATACAACATGATCAATTTGTTGTTGGCTGTGGTGCTATATGCGTCAGCACCAGCCGATACTACTATTACGCTCGGCACTGTCACAGTGACAGGTCAGCAGCGTCGTAACTACCAGATGCGTTCGTCGCAGACGGAAGTGCAGATCAGTCGTGAGTTCCTTCAGCAGAATTTTGCGGGTAGTCTGATGCAGACGCTTGAGGGCATTCCTGGCGTGAAGGCGATGGCGATAGGCAGCGGACAGTCGAAACCCACCATCCGCGGCCTGGGCTTCAACCGTCTGGCCGTAGCAGAAGACGGCATTAAGCACGAGGGACAGCAATGGGGCGATGACCACGGACTGGAGATCGACCAGTTCGCCATCGACCGTGCGGAAGTGATCAAGGGTCCTGGGGCTCTGCTCTATGGCAGCGATGCTATCGGCGGTGTATTCAGCCTCTACACCAATCATGTGCCTACGGA
>Ga0265301_10002460_pt1 | contig 21325 bp, 6 predicted proteins | sample AusTroGonzalo_MG_2_FD_193488 | JGI IMG/M metagenome (GOLD analysis project Ga0265301, IMG submission 193488) | Bovine rumen microbial communities from tropical cattle in Woodstock, Queensland, Australia - Gonzalo_04 | ecosystem: Host-associated > Mammals > Digestive system > Stomach > Rumen ... | reverse complement strand
ATTTCATGTATAACAACTCATCTCGTATATGCAACACATGTGGAAAACACATATTATCAACATTATCAGGAGCAAAATAACCTTCTGGACACAGCCATTTAGCCCAGAATACTTTATCACCAGTAGAACCAGCTGTAATGGTTGTAATAGCATCACCAGTAAATTGTTCATTATCATACCAACCACCGAATATATAATCCGTTCTGATTGGTACAGGAAGAGTAATATCAGAATCTGTCACACTATAAGATTCTGGAACAACAGCAACCACTGGCCAAGAACTATTGTTAAGATTAAATGTGATGGTATATTCTTGTTTTTCCCATTTTGCCCAGAATACTTTATCACCAGTAGAACCAGATGGGATGGTTGTAATTGGATTACCAGTTAATTGTTCATTGTCGTACCAACCTGCAAATACATAGTCATCATGTACAGGTACGGGCAGGGAAATAGGTGTGTTTTCAGTAATGTAATTGCGCGGTACCATAACACCATCTGGCCAATAACCAGAATTCAAGTTAAATGTAATACTGAAGGCAGGGGTGCAATCATTTACATTGGTCGCACCAGCAACGGAAGATGTGCCATCCGGACAGGTCGAACACCATGGTTTACCGGCATCGTTAAATTGTTCGCGTGTATCAGCATATGTGCCGGCCGGACATGTGTTATCCAATTGTGTGCTGACGAACATATCAGATACCTGCCTTGAAACAGAAGTGCTTTCTTCAATACCACTTAAGAAATTCCCCGGAACATAGGTATTATCCCCGAAGCTGTTTAATCCTCTGCAACCAGCAAATGTAGAAGCAAACATACTTTGTGCGGGTGCACCAGAAATACCGCTAAATAATGTTGGTGGTATAGATCCAGTAAGTCCACTACAACCAGAGAATGTCTGAAAAAACATCTCATGTGCTGGTGTACCAGAAATACCATGATAAACACCATTTACAACACGTCCAAATAAATTCTCTGGTATAGATCCAGTAAGACCACTGCACAACCAGAATGTATTGCTAAACATCTGTCTTGCCGGTGTGCCATCTATACCATGATAAACACCATTTACAACATGTCCAAATAAATCCTCTGGTATAGACCCAGTAAGACCTCTGCACCCCCAGAATGTATTGTCAAACATATCACCTGCTGGTGCACCAGAAATACCACTAAATAATGTTGGAGGTATTGCATATTTTATACCTGGATTGTTAGGATCATCAATGTCTGTTCCGGTAAGGCCTCTGCAACCACCAAATGTCATATTAAACATCCCATATGCTGGTGCACCAGAAATACCACTAAATAAATTTTCTGGTATAGATTCGGTAAGACCACCGCAATTCATGAATGTACCACGAAACATCTCAGTTGCTGGTACACCAGATATGCCATCAAATAAATTCTCTGGTATAGATCCGGTGAGCCCGCTGCAATCGTAGAATGTATTTTGAAACATACTTTGTGCTGGTGCACCAGAAATACCACTAAATAATGTTGGTGGTATTGCATATTTCGTACCTGGATTGTTCGGGTCATCAATGTCTGTTCCGGTAAGGCCTCTGCAACCACCAAATGTCGTATAAAACATCCCATATGCTGGTGCACCAGAAATACCACTAAATAAATTTTCTGGTATAGATCCAGTAAGCCCGCTGCAACGATTGAATGTACCATGAAACATCCCATATGCTGGTGCACCAGAAATACCACTAAATAAATTTTCTGGTATAGATCCTGAAAGTTTGTTGCAATTATAGAATGTATAAGCAAACATACTTTTTGCTGGTGTACCAGAAATACCACTGAATAACGTTGATGGTATAGATCCGGTAAGACCACTGCAATTATAGAATGTATAATAAAACATATAATCTGCTGGTGCACCAGAAAGGTTACCAAACAATGTTGCAGGTATAGATCCGGTAAGACCGCTGCAACGATTGAATGTACCATGAAACATATCAATTGCTGGTGTTCCATATATACCATCAAATAAATTTTGTGGTAATGCATAATTGCCGTCATTTCCGGTCATATTAGATGCACTATAAAATGTGTAATAAAATGTTGGTTGAGCAGAATAACCATTTGATGGATTTTCAACAGTCCCAAATATTTGTCCCAAAGATCCAGATATAGATGATATTTTTTTTACGTTAGTATCATCAGTGTCACTAATATTAAACCGTATCGCAGCGGTTTGATCTCTTGTGCTATATCCTGTTGCGGATCCACCAAAACGTATTGTATGTGCAGCGGTGTTATTCCATGTACATGTATATGTTTTACCGGTTACATTCGAACGTGTAATGGTATCATTGTTTGTGACATCATTCGCGGTTGATGTTAATGTACCATAATCACCACAATCAACATAGAATGTACCCGCCGCAGATATATTAAATTGGAAAGAATTTGTTTTGGTTGTGGTTAATGTAAATTTGTATCCAGAAGACCTCCACTTTGCCCAGAATGTTTTATCACCAGTTGAACCGGATGGAATGGTTCTAATCGCATCACCGGTTAATTGTTCGTTATCATACCAACCAGCGAATACATAGTCATCATGTACAGGTACGGGCAGGAAAAAGGGTGTGTTTTCAGTAATGTAATTTTCTGGTACTATAACACCGGCCGGCCAATAGCCGTTGTTGAGGTTAAATGTGATACTGGATGCAGGAATACAATCATTTACACTGGTTGCACCGGCAACAGAAGATGTGCCATCCGGACAGGTCGAACACCACGGTTTACCAGCATTATTGAATTGTTCACGTGTATTGGTATAGGTGCCAATTGGACATATGTTATCCAATTGTGTGTCGAAGAACATATTTGTTACCTGATTTGGAACAGATGTGTTATCATCAATACCGTTTAGGAAATCCCCTGGAACATAAGTATTATCCAAAAAACCGGTAAGACCGCTGCAACTACCGAATGTACCATAAAACATACCATCTGCCGGTGCACCAGAAATACCACTAAATAAATTCTCTGGTATAGATCCGGCCAGGCCACTGCAACCATAGAATGTTTCATAAAACATAAAATATGCTGGTGTACCAGAAATACCACTAAATAAATTCTCTGGTATAGAACCGGTAAGCCCACTGCAATCAGCGAATGTTTCATAAAACATTTCTATAGCTGGCGCACCAGAAATACCACTGAATAAATTTTCTGGTAGATCCGGTCAGGCCACTGCACCCAGCGAATGTACCAGCAAACATATCATCTGCTGGTGCACCAGAAATATCACTAAACAATGTTGATGGTATAGATCCAGTAAGATTATTGCATCCAGAGAATGTATTCATAAACATGCCATTTGTTGGTGCACCAGAAATACCACTGAATAAATTTTCTGGTATAGATCCGGAAAGACCTCTGCAACCATTGAATGTATCAGCAAACATAGTATCTGCAGGTGCACCAGAAATACCATTGAATAAATTTTCTGGTATAGATCCGGAAAGACCTCTGCAACCATTGAATGTATTACCAAACATACCGTCTGCAGGTGCACCAGAAATACCATTAAATAATGTTGGTGGTATAGATCCAGTAAGACTTCTGCAACCATAAAATGTAGCATAAAACATACTTTCTGCTGGTTCACCATATATACCATCAAACAAATTTTGTGGTAACGCATAATCACCATCGGTTCCGGTCATATTAAACGCACCAGAAAATGTGTAACCAAATCTTGGTTGACTAGAATAATCATTTGATGGATTTTCAACAGTACCAAATATTTGTCCCAAGGATCCGGATATAGACGATATCTTTTTAGCATTGGTATCATTATTGGGTCTACTGATATTATTATTAAATCGTATTGCAGTGGTATTATTAAATCCTGCTGCCGTGCTATATCCTGTTGCGGATCCACCAAAACGTATTGTATGTGAGGTTGTATTATCCCATGTACATGTGTATATTTCATTGTTCACATCCGAACGTGCAATGGTGTCATTGTTTGTGATATCATTCGCGGTTGATGTTAATGTACCACTGTCCCCACAATCAACATAGAATGTACCCGCAGCAGATATGAAAAATTCGAAAGTGTCTGTTTCGGTTGTGGTTAATGTAAATTTGTATTCAGTCCACTTTGCCCAGAATACTTTATCACCAGTAGAACCGGATGGAATGGTTGTAATCGCATTACCAGTTAATTGTTCGTTATCATACCAACCAGCGAATACATAGTCATCACGTACAGGTACGGGCAGGGAAATAGGTGTGTTTTCAGTAATGTAATTGCGCGGTACCATAACACCAATTGGCCAAGAACCGTTGTTCAGATTAAATGTAATAGTATCTGCCGGGACACATGCATCTGCACCAGCAACAGAAGATGTTCCATCCGGACATGCTGTGCACCATGGTTTACCAGCGTCAGAGAATTGTTCACGTGTATTGGTATAGGTACCAACCGGACATATATCATCCAATTGTGTACCGTAGAACATAGATGCTACTTGATATGAAATAGATGTGTTATCGTCAATAGCATTTAAGAAATCCCCTGGAACATATGTATTATCCCCAAATCCATTAAGTCCACTACAATCATAGAATGTACCAGCAAACATACCGTCTGCAGGTGCACCAGAAATACCACTGAATAAATTTTCTGGTATAGATCCGGTAAGACCACTGCAACCCTCGAATGTAGAACCAAACATACCTTTTGCAGGTGCACCGGAAATATCGCTAAATAAATCTGCAGGTATAGATCCAGTAAGACCACTACACTCTTCGAATGTAAAAGAAAACATATCAATTGCGGGCGTACCGGAAATACCACTAAATAGTGTCGATGGTATAGATCCGGTCAGGCCACTGCAATTAGCAAATGTACTATGAAACATACCTTGTGCTGGTGCACCAGAAATACCACTGAATAACGTTGATGGTATAGATCCGGTAAGACTGTCGCAACCAGAGAATGTAGTATAAAACATATAACTTGCCGGTGCACCATATATACCGTCAAACAAGTTTCGTGGTAATGCATAATTACCATCATTTCCCCTCAAATTATATGCATTAGAAAATGTACCAATAAATCTTGGTTGGCCGGAATAACCATTTGATGGATTTTCAACAGTACCAAATATTTGTCCTAAAGATCCAGATATAGATGATATCTTTTTTGCATTAGTATCATCAGCAATATAAAATCGTATCGCAGCGGTTTGGTCATTTGTACTATATCCCGTAGCAGATCCACCGAAACGTATTGTATGTGCAGCGTTAGATCTCCATATGCATGTATATGTTTTACCGTTTGTATTCAAACGTGTAATTGTATCATTGTTTGTGATGTCATTATCAGCAGACTTTTTACCACCTGTTGTTGTTAATGTACCATTATCACCACAATCAACATAGAATGTACCTGCCGCAGATATATTAAATTGGAAAGAGTTTGTTGCGGTTGTAGTTAATGTAAATTTGTATTCATGATCCCATTTAGCCCAAAATACTTTATCACCAGTTGAACCAAATGTGATAGTTCTAATTGCATCACCAGTTAATTGTTCATTATCATACCAACCTGCGAATACATAACCATCACGTAATGGTGTTGGCAGATATATTGGTAAATTACATGTATTATATTCCGTTGGTACAACAACAACGACTGGAAATGTGCCAGAATTTGTATTTAATGTAATTGTGTGGTCTTCACATTCACCAATAACTGGTCCCGTAAAACCGCCCGCACAAGTATATCCATTGGGACATTCAATACATTCGCCAACTTCGTCTGGATGAAGTGAATCATCCGCATCTTGCCAATCTTCGTAATAATAGCCAGGTTTACAGCCCGCGAAACGCATTGGAAAATATCCTTTGTCACAATCATAGGTGCTGCCACCGCCATTATATTCATATGGTTCAAAACCTTGTTGTTGACGGTGTGGTCCCGCGAAACCTCCCGCACAAGTATATCCATTGGGACATTCAATACATTCACCAACTTCGTATGGACCAAGTGAATCATCCGCCGTTTGCCAATCTTCGTAATAATAGCCAGGTTTACAGCCCGCAAAACGCATAGGAAATTCGTTAATATTGTCACAATCGTAGTAGGATCCAGCAAATGCTGTTGTCGATAATGTAAAGCCCCCTAAAATTAGTACAACACATAATACATGCAACGTTTTTGTATAAATTTTAGTTCGTTGCAAACAAAGCAGATTCATGAACATCATGAAAGATTTTATAATGTGATGTAAAAACGACGGTTTTAGCATTTTTTGTTACCTTTAATCCACTTTGAACTGTGCTATGGCACGACGTTGGGACGATGTCATTAATAATCGCCTGAATAATCCAGATCCACGCAGCATTTTATATGCCATTGTTTCTGGTATCAATGGTTGCGGGCAATTGTTACGCATCGTGTCATCACGCAATTTCTGTTGATGGTGTACGAATTCATCTAAACGACCATTAGATGCGATAACTTCGCGTGCCTGATTCAAAATTTCTTTGGCCTTTTGTCGGGCTAATCGACGATATTCACGAACTGTTTTTTCGTCCAATCGCACCAATTTATGTATCCATTTGTTGTGGATTATTGAATACGCAGGTCCTGAACGCCACCAGCCCGGTCCATGTTTCGGTTTGTTTACATTTTCTAACGATAAATCAATGTGCAGGCCGCGAATCTGTAATTTAAATTGACGACGCCATGTGTGTAATAGCGATTTATAAAGTGTGAAAAAGTCAATTTCTTTGTATTTTTCTTGGATATCGTCAAGGTTTGCTAAAATATAAACATCGATATCGCTGGATTTGTCATAAAAATAGTTTGCGTTTGATCCATATATCACAATATCTAATATGTCGTCCCGATTAATTTGAAACCCAATCGCGTGCATATAATCAATGAAATCTGCCGCAATCGAAATTATTACACGACGAACAGCCGGATCCATAGTGTTATCAGGCAACCAAATTTTTGGATTTAATGTTTTGTGATATTGTATTTGATGCGTAAACATAGTTTTTTAATAATCCGTTCCTGTTCTAAAATCACCGCCTTCTTGGGAATAATCGCAAGTCAAATTTTCATCCAATACCCACAAGTGATTTGCACCATCGTAATATGTGCCAGAACCAACAGACAAAGAACAATCATCATAATAACCATCTTGTCCACCACTAGCAGATATACTTGTTCCAGAAACAGGATATAAATCACGATAATCTAGCCCACCATCGTCAGAGTCTTCATCTGTATGCCAAATATCACCATCGTCCAGCATTACCGGTACGGCAAGTACGGGACAGCCTGCGCCTTCGCCATAGTCTGCATGTGATGGTACAGTCCATAACATCAAAACAATCAGTAATGACAAAGAATAAAGACGTAAATCTTGACTCATTTTTTCTCCTTTCTCTATGTTTTTAATCACATAGCAATAACAAAAAACGCTCTTATAATTATACAAGTGCCGTTAGAGGTGTTTTTTGTCCCCTCGGACACCAGTAATTAAAGTTTTTTATCCCCCACACAATAGTTGTGCTGTTTTGATTGTAGAAAAAATTAGCAACCCAAGTCAATATATTTTTGTATTTATAAAACATATGTGAATTTGTAATTATCTTGAAAAACAATAAACAAACTTGGATGTAAAAATATATTAAAAAGTATTCGTTTTTTGCAAATTTATCGGCTGTGCACCAATCGTGAGAATTTTGCTGTATTGTGTTTGCGATATGTTGAAATTTAAGGTATTATTTATTGTTAATGTGCATACACAGTATCATCACAGACATAATAGACTTGGCCGTTGTATCTGACTTTAAGGTATGTTTCTGAACCGTAAGTCATAGGTGTTTGTGTTGTGGTCATATTCGCATAGAATGTATCGTCACCCATTCTTATGGTCAAAGATGGTGTTGTAGATTTTTCTGATTTCATGTATAACAACTCATCTCGTATATGCAATACATGTGGAAAACACATATTATCAACATTATCAGGAGCAAAATAACCTTCTGGACACAGCCATTTAGCCCAGAATACTTTATCACCAGTAGAACCAGCTGTAATGGTTGTAATAGCATCACCAGTAAATTGTTCATTATCATACCAACCACCGAATATATAATTTGTTCTGATTGGTACAGGAAGAGTAATATCAGAATCTGTCACACTATAAGATTCTGGAACAACAGCAATCGCTGGCCAAGAACCATTTTTAAGATTAAAGGTGATAGTATATGCAGGGATACAATCATTTACACTGGTTGCACCTGCGGCAGAATATCCCCCATTTGGACAGGGTGAACACCATGGTTTACCGGCATCGTTAAATTGTTCGCGTGTATCAGCATATGTGCCAGCTGGACAGATATCGTCCAATTGTGTGTCGCTGAACATACCTTCTGCCTGATATGAAACAGAAGTATTATCATCGATACCGTTCAAGAAATTCCCTGGAATATAAGTGTTGTCTCCAAATTTGGTAAGACCGCTGCAACCAGAGAATGTATAAGTAAACATACCTTTTGCCGGTGTACCAGAAATACCACTAAATAATGTTGATGGTATAGAACCGGTCAGGCCGATACAATCAGAGAATGTGCTAGCAAACATATTCACTGCCGGTGTACCAGAAATACCACTAAATAGGTCAGCTGGTATGGAACCGGTCAGACTGCTGCAACCAGAGAATGTGCCATTAAACATATTACTTGCTGGTGTGCCAGAAATACCATAATATACATCATTTACAACACGACCGAATAATGTTGGTGGTATAGATCCGGTAAGCCCACTGCAACCATTGAATGTACCTTTAAACATATTACTTACTGGTGCACCATATATACCATCAAACAAATTTTGTGGTAGGGCATAATCGCCATCTGTTCCTGTCATATAAGATGCACCAGAAAATGTATAATTAAATTTTGGTTGGCCAGAATAACCATTCGATGGGTTTTCAACGGTACCAAATATTTGTCCTAAAGACCCAGATATAGATGATATCTTTGTTGCATTGTTTCTAATATTAAACCGTATCGCAGCGGTATCTGTATTATATCCTGTTGCAGAACCACCAAAACGTATTGTGTGTGCAGTGTCGAACATATATTTGCATGTATATAATACACCATTTGTATCCAAACGTGTAATGGTATTATTATTTGTGACATCATCTACATCTGATGTTAATGTACCATTGTCACCACAATCGACAAAGAATGTACCCGCCGCAGATATATTAAATTGGAAACTGTCAGTTTCAATTGTGGTTAATGTAAATTTGTATTCGACGGTCTTCCACTTTGCCCAGAATACTTTATCACCAGTAGAACCAGACGGAATGGTTGTAATTGCATCACCTGTTAATTGTTCATTATCATACCAACCACCGAAAGAAAAACCAGTTCTGATTGGTACAGGAAGCATAGTATCAGAATTTGTCACAATATAAGATTCCGGTGCTACAATACCATCTGGCCAAGAGCCATTGTTAAGGTTAAAGGTAATAGTGTATGCAGGAGCACAATCATTTACACTGGTTGCCCCAGCAACAGAAGATGTACCATCTGGACATGTTGAACACCATGGTTTGTCAGCATCAGAGAATTGTTCGCGTGTACTATTATATGTGCCGGCCGGACATGTACTATCCAATTGTGTATTGCTGAACATATAGCTTACCTGATCTGGAATAGATGTGTCATCTTCAATACCGTTTAGAAAATCCCCTGAAATATATGTTTTATTCCCAAATCTGGTAAGACCGCTGCAATGAGCGAATGTACCATAAAACATACCTTGTGCTGGTGTACCCGAAATACCACTAAATAAATCCTCTGGTATAGATCCGGTAAGCCCACTGCAACCATTGAATGTAAAAACAAACATATAACCTGCTGGTGTGCCCGAAATACCACTAAACAATGTTGCTGGTATAGACCCGGTAAGCCTGCTGCAACCAAAGAATGTATAAGTAAACATCTCTTGTGCCGGTGTACCCGAAATACCACTAAATAAATCCTCTGGTATAGATCCGGTAAGACCGTTGCAACCATAGAATGTACCAGCAAACATACCACCGGCAGGTTTACCCGAAATACCACTAAATAAGTCCGCTGGTATAGATCCGTTAAGTTTGTTGCAGCCTTCGAATGTACGCCAAAACATCCATTCTGCAGGTTCACCAGAGATGCCACTAAATAGGTCCGGTGGTATAGATCCAGTAAGCCCACTGCAACCAGAGAATGTACCTGAAAACATATAAGCTGCCGGTGTGCCAGAAATATTACCAAATAAGTCTGCTGGTATAGATCCGGTAAGTCCACTACAACCAGAGAATGTAGTACTAAACATCCCATGTGCTGGTGCACCAGAAATACCACTAAATAAGTCCGCTGGTATAGATCCGGTAAGACCAGTGCAACCAAAGAATGTACTTTGAAAAACATTGTTTGCTGGTGCACCAGAAATACCACTAAACAATGTTGACGGTATGGATCCGGTAAGTCCGCTGCAAAAAGCGAATGTCTCCCAAAACATCTCTTGTGCCGGTGTGCCCGAAATACCGTCAAACAAATTTTGTGGTAATGCATAAATACCATCATTTCCGGTCATATTAGATGCGCCGTAAAACGTGGAATTAAATCTTGGTTGATTAGAACCAATTGATGGATTTTCAACAGTGCCAAATATTTGTCCCAAAGATCCAGATATAGATGATATTTTTACAGCATTTGTATCATTCCAGTATTCATTAATATTAACATTAAACCGTATCGCAGCATCTGTATTATATCCTGTTGCAGAACCACCAAAACGTATTGTATGTGCGGTTGTATTATCCCATGTACACGTATATAGTTCACTATTTATATCAAAACGTGTAATTGTATCGTTGTTTGTGACGTCATTCGCATCTGATGTTAATGTACCATTGTCACCACAATCGACAAAGAATGTACCCGCCGCAGATATGTAAAACTGGAAACTGTTTGTTGCAGTTGTGGTTAGTGTAAATTTATATTCGACGGTCTTCCACTTTGCCCAAAATACTTTATCACCAGTTGAACCAGATGGAATGTTTGTAATTGCATCACCAGTTAATTGTTCATTGTCATACCAACCACCGAAAGTGAAACCAGTTCTGGTTGGTACAGGAAGCATAGTATCAGAATTAGTCACAATGTAAGATTCAGGTACCACAACACCAGCCGGCCAAGAACCATTGTTAAGGTTAAAGGTAATAGTGTATGCAGGAGCACAATCATTCACACTGGTTGCACCAGCAACAGAAGTTGTTCCGTCTGGACAGGTTGAACACCATGGTTTGTCAGCATCAGAGAATTGTGTACGTGTGCTATTATACGTACCTGATGGACATATATCGTTCAATTGTGTACTCCCGAACATATAGATTACCTGATTTGAAATAGTTGTATTATCTTCGATACCGCTCAGGAAATCTCCAGAAACATATGTATTATCTCCAAATCCAGTAAGACCACTGCAATCCTGGAATGTACCCCAAAACATACCCTCTGCTGGAGTACCCGAAATACCACTGAATAAGTCTGCTGGTATAGATCCGGTAAGCCCGCTGCAACCAGTGAATGTATTAGAAAACATACCTTGTGCCGGTGCACCAGAAATACCATTAAATAATGTTGGTGGTATTGCATATTTCATGTCTGGATTATCCGGATCAGAAATATAAGTTCCGGTCAGACCACTGCAACCAGAGAATGTACTTGCAAACATATAATCTGCCGGTGCACCAGAAATACCATGATATACATCATTTACAACACGTCCAAATAAGTTCGCAGGTATAGATCCGGTCAGACTGCTGCAACCAGCGAATGTACCCCAAAACATATTCTCTGCGGGTGCACCAGAAATACCACTAAATAAATCTTCTGGTATAGATCCGGTAAGTTTGCTGCAACCAGAGAATGTATAAGTAAACATAGCATATGCTGGTGCACCAGAAATACCATGATATACATCATTTACAACACGTCCAAATAAGTTCGCTGGTATAGAACCGGTCAGGCCGATACAATCAGAGAATGTACCAAAAAACATACTTTGTGCAGGTGTACCAGAAATACCACTAAATAAATTCTCTGGTATAGATCCGGTCAGACTGCTGCAACCAGCGAATGTTTGAACAAACATATGATCTGCCGGTTTACCATAAATACCATTAAATAAAGTTGGTGGTATTGCATATTTCATGTTCTGATTATTTGAATCTGGAATGTTTGTCCCGGTAAGACCTCTACAATACATAAATGTATTCATAAACATATAATCTGCAGGTGTACCAGAAAGGTTACCAAATAAATTTTCTGGTATAGATCCGGTAAGACCACTGCAACCATAGAATGTATAATAAAACATATAATTTGCCGGCGCACCATATATACCGTCAAACAAATTCTGTGGTAACGCATAAACACCATCATTTCCGGTCATATTAGAGGCGCCGTAAAATGTGTAACTAAAGGTTGGTTGACCGGAACCAACTGTCGGATGTTCAACAGTACCAAATATTTGTCCCAAAGATCCAGATATAGATGATATCTTTTTAACATTGGTGTCATTCCAGTATACATCAATATTAAACCGTATCGCAGCGGTTGTACCGCTTGTGCTATATCCTGTTGCGAATCCACCAAAACGTATTGTATGTGCGTTATTGTTTGTCCATGTACAAGTGTATGTCACACCACTTGTATCCAAACGTGTAATGGTATCATTGTTTGTGATGTCACCGGCAGTTGATGTTAATGTACCATTATCACCACAATCAACATAGAATGTACCCGCCGCAGATATGTAAAACTGGAAACTGTTTGTTTCTTTAGTTGTGGTTAGTGTAAATGGATATTCTGGTTCCCATTGTGCAGTTAACGTTATATTTGAATTATAATTATATGTTACTGGTTCATTGGCAGGTAATATCTCACCATCTACATCAACCAACCAACCATTGAAATGGTGTTTATTCGGTGCAGTGCAGGTGTTTGTTGATGGACTAAAACTGTCCCCATTTATTACGTTTTGATTTTCTGGGGCATCGCCAGTACCAGTACCGCAGTTGTATGTGACGGTATATGCAGGAAGACAATCATTTACACTGGTTGCACCAGCAACGGAAGATGTACCATCTGGACAGGTTGAACACCACGGTTTACCGGCATTGTCGAATTGTTCACGAGTATTGGTATATGTGCCGGCCGGACATGTGTTATCCAATTGTGTGCTACTGAACATATTAGTTACCTGATTTGAAACAGAGGTACCATCGCCAATGCCATTCAAGAAATCCCCCGGAACATAGGTGTTATCCCCGAATCCGGAAAGCCCGCTACAACCAGAGAATGTCCATTCAAACATACTTTGTGCCGGTGCACCAGAAATGTTACCAAATAATGTCGATGGTATAGTTCCGGAAAGCCCGCTACAATAAGCAAATGTACTATTAAACATACTACTTGCCGGTGCACCAGAAATGTTACTAAATAATGTTGCTGGTATTGGTCCGGAAAGCCCACTGCAACCGTTGAATGTATTAGAAAACATATAGTCTGCCGGTGCACCAGAAATGTTACCAAATAATGTTGCTGGTATAGATCCGGAAAGCCCGCTGCAACCCGAGAATGTACCATAAAACATACCAACTGCCGGTGCACCAGAAATGTTACCAAATAATGTCGATGGTATAGTTCCGGAAAGCCCGCTACAACCAGAGAATGTCCATTCAAACATACTTTGTGCCGGTGCACCAGAAATGTTACCAAATAATGTCGATGGTATAGTTCCAGAAAGCCCGCTGCAACCCGAGAATGTACCATTAAACATACTTTGTGCCGGTGCACCAGAAATGTTACCAAATAATGTCGATGGTATAGTTCCTGAAAGCCCGCTGCAACCCGAGAATGTACCAGAAAACATACCCCATGCCGGTGCACCAGAAATGTTACCAAATAAGTTCTCTGGTATAGTTTCGGAAAGCCCGCTGCAACCAGAGAATGTACCAGCAAACATCCATCCTGCTGGTGTGCCAGAAATGTTACCAAATAATGTCGATGGTATAGTTCCGGAAAGCCCGCTGCAACCAGAGAATGTATAAGAAAACATATAGTCTGCCGGTGCACCAGAAATGTTACCAAATAATGTCGATGGTATAGAACCGGTAAGACTGCTGCAACCCCAGAATGTATCAGAAAACATACTTTGTGCCGGTGCACCAGAAATGTTACCAAATAATGTCGATGGTATAGATCCGGAAAGCCCGCTGCAACCATAGAATGTAGAAGAAAACATATTACTTGCCGGTGCACCAGAAATGTTACCAAATAATGTCGATGGTATAGAACCGGTAAGACTGCTACAACCCGAGAATGTACTATTAAACATACTACTTGCCGGTGCACCAGAAATGTTACCAAATAATGTCGATGGTATAGTTCCGGAAAGCCCGCTGCAACCAGAGAATGTATAAGAAAACATCCATTCTGCCGGTGCACCAGAAATGTTACCAAATAAGCTCTCTGGTATTGGTCCGGAAAGACTGCTGCAACCATCGAATGTACCATAAAACATATAGTCTGCCGGTGCACCAGAAATGTTACCAAATAATGTTGCTGGTATAGATCCGGAAAGCCCGTTGCAACCCGAGAATGTATTAGAAAACATATAGTCTGCCGGTGCACCAGATATACCGTCAAACAAATTTTGTGGTAGTGCATAATCGCCGTCATTTCCCGTCATATTAGATGCATAAGAAAATGTATAATAAAATCTTGGTTGACCAGAACCAACTGTTGGGTTTTCAATGGTACCAAATATTTGTCCCAACGATCCAGATATAGATGATATTTTTACAGCATTTATATCATTCCAGTATTCATTAATATTAACATTAAATCGTACCGCAGCGGTTGTACCACTTGTACTATATCCCGTGGCAACCCCACCAAAACGTATTGTATGTGCGGTGGTATTATCCCATGTACATGTATATGTGATAGGGGATACATCCGAACGTGTAATGGTATCATTGTTCGTGACGTCATTTGCGGTTGATGTTAATGTACCATTGTCACCACAATCAATATAAAATGTACCCGTTGCAGATATGTAAAATTGGAAACTATCTGTTTCAGTTGTGGTTAATGTAAATTTGTATTCAGGATTCCATTTAGCCCAGAATACTTTATCACCAGTAGAACCAGATGGAATGGTTGTAATTGGATCACCAGTAAATTGTTCGTTATCATACCAACCACCGAAAGTAAAACCAGTTCTGATTGGTGTAGCAAGTGTGATATCGGGATCTGAGATAATATAAGATTCAGGTATAACGGCACCAGCCGGCCAAGAACCGTTGTTCAGATTAAATTCGATAGTGGCCGCAGAAACACAAGCAGTTGCACCAGCAACAGAATATGTTCCATCTGGACATGGTGTGCACAATGGTTTACCAGCATTACTGAATAGTGTACGTGTGCTGTCATATGTACCAGCCGGACAAATATCGTCCAATTGTGTACCATAGAACATATCCCTTGTCAGCCATACACCGGAAGAATTATTTATTTTATCTAAGAAAGTTCCTGGAACATAGGTGTTATCACCAACCCCGTTTAATCCGATGCAATTTTCGAATGTACTAAGAAACATACCGTATTGTGCTGCACCAGAGACGCCATAATATTGACCATTTACAACACGTCCAAATAAGTTCTCTGGTATAGGTCCGGTAAGACCTTTGCAACCATTGAATGTATAACAAAACATATACTCTGCCGCCGCACCAGTTATACCATGATAAACATTGTTTTCATCAACACGTCCAAATAAATCTGCTGGTATAGATCCGGTAAGCCCCTTGCAACCAGAAAATGTACCAGAAAACATTCTGGTTGCCGGTTTACCAAAAATACCACGATATTCACCATTTACAATACGCCCGAACAAATCAGATGGTATTGGTCCACTAAGTCCGCTGCAATTATTGAATGTATCAGCAAACATATACCATACTGGTGTACCATGAATACCACTAAATAATGTTGCGGGTATAGATCCGGTAAGCCCACTGCAACCAGAAAATGTACTACCAAACATAGAATCTGCTGGTTTACCAGAAATACCACTGAACAATGTTGGTGGTATTGCGTATTTCATGTTTTGATTATTCGGATCATCAATGTTTGTTCCGGTAAGACCGCTACAATTATAGAATGTACCACTAAACATCTCCTTTGCTGGTTTACCAGAAATACCATGATATTCACCATTTACAACACGGCCAAACAGATCCTGTGGTATAGATCCGGTAAGACCGTCGCAACCGCGAAATGTCCAGCCAAACATAGAGATTGCAGGTGCACCATGAATACCATGATATACACCGTTTACAACACGACCAAATAAATCCGCCGGTATAGATCCGGTAAGACCTTTGCAACTATAGAATGTACTAGCAAACATATTTTGTGCAGGTGCACCAGAAATACCACTGAATAAATTCTTTGGTATAGATCCGATAAGACCGTCGCAACCACTGAATGTGGAACTGAACATATAATTTGCTGGTGTGCCAGAAATATTGCTAAATAACGTTGGTGGTATTGCATATTTCATGTCTTGATTGTCCGGATCATTAATGTCTGTTCCAGAAAGACCGCCACAACCATAGAATGTACCATTAAACATATAAGTTGCCGGGGCACCAGAAATGCCACCAAATAATGTTGATGGTATTTGTCCTGTAAGTTCTCTGCATTCTCTGAATGTTTCAGAAAATATATAACTTACCGGTGCACCAGAAATACCATCAAACAAATTTTGTGGTAATGCATAATCACCATCCGTCCCCGTCATATTAGAGGCACGATAAAATGTTTGATAAAATCTTGGTTGACCAGAACCCGTTGACGGATTTTCAACGGTACTAAATATTTGTCCCAAAGATCCAGATATAGATGATATCTTTTTTGCATTGGTATCATTAGATGGCTTACTGATATTAATATTAAAACGTACCGCAGCGGTTGTACCACTTGTACTATACCCCGTTGCAGATCCACCAAAACGTATTGTATGTGCAGTTGCATTATCCCATGTACATGTATATGTGATAGGGGATACATCCGAACGTGTAATGGTATCATTGTTCGTGACGTCATTTGCGGTTGATGTCAATGTTCCATTATCACCACAATCAACATAGAATGTACCCGCCGCAGATATGTAAAATTGGAAAGTGTTTGTTTCCTCTGTTTCAGTTGTAGTTAATGTAAATTTGTATTCAGGGGTCCATTTAGCCCAGAATACTTTATCACCAGTAGAACCAGATGGAATGGTTGTAATTGCATCACCAGTAAATTGTTCATTATCATACCAACCACCGAAAGAAAAACCAGTTCTGGTTGGTATAGGAAGCGTAATATCAGAATCTGTCACAATATAAGATTCTGGAACAACAGCAATCGCTGGCCAAGAACCAGAATTTAGGTTAAATGTAATAGTGAATGCAGGAAGACAATCATTTACACTGGTTGCACCAGCAATGGAAGATGTACCATCTGGACAGGTCGAACACCATGGTTTACCGGCATCAGAGAATTGTTCGCGTGTATTTGTATATGTGCCGGCCGGACATGTACTATCCAATTGTGTGCCACTGAACATATAGCTTACTTGTTCTGAAACAGAAGTATTAACATCGATACCGTTCAGGAAATTCCCCGGAACATAAGTATTATCTCCGAATTTGGTAAGACCACCGCAATTAACGAATGTACCATGAAACATATTCTCTGCTGGGACACCATAAATATTACCAAATAATGTTGGTGATATAGAGCCGGTAAGATCACTGCAACCCCAGAATGTTTGTGTAAACATACCATCCGCCGGTGTACCCGAAATACCACTGAATAAATTCTCTGGTATAGATCCTGTAAGACCACTGCAACTAGAGAATGTATTAGCAAACATCCATTTTGTTGGTGTGCCAGATATACCGCTGAATAAGTCTGCTGGTATAGATCCTGTAAGACCACTGCAACCAGAGAATGTACCAGAAAACATACTTTCTGTCGGGGCGCCAGATATATTACCAAATAATGTTGGCGGTATTGCATAGTTCATATCAGAATTATTTGAATCTGGAATATTTGTTCCGGTAAGGCCTCCACAACCACGGAATGTACCATTAAACATAGCATATGCTGGTGCACCAGAAATACCATAATAAACATCATTTACAACACGACCAAATAAGTCTGCTGGTATAGGTCCGGTCAGGCCACCACAACCACCGAATGTGCCATTAAACATACTATTTGCCGGTGTGCCAGAAATACCATAATAAACATCGTTTACAACACGACCAAATAAGTCTGCTGGTATAGATCCGGTAAGCCCACTGCATTCCCAGAATGTACCAGCAAACATAGCATCTGTTGGGGTACCCGAAATACCATGATATACACCATTTACAACACGACCAAATAAATCCGCTGGTATAGTTCCGGTAAGTCCACTGCAACCATTGAATGTATTCGAAAACATCCATCCTGCTGGTTCGCCAGAAATACCACTAAATAGGCCCGCTGGTATAGTCCCGGTAAGCCCACTGCATCCCCAGAATGTAGCATCAAACATACCATTTGCTGGTGTACCCGAAATACCATGATATACACCATTTACAACACGACCAAATAAATCCGCTGGTATAGTTCCGGTCAGGCCGCTGCAACCAGAGAATGTACCAGCAAACATCCATCCTGCTGGTGTGCCAGAAATACCATAATATACACCATTTACAACACGACCAAATAAGTCTACTGGTATAGTTCCGTTAAGCCCACTGCAAGCATTGAATGTACTATTAAACATACCATTTGCTGGTGTACCCGAAATACCATGATATACACCATTTACAACACGACCAAATAAATCCGCCGGTATAGATCCGGTAAGGCCTCCACAACCACGGAATGTACCATCAAACATACCATCCGCTGGTGCACCAGAAATACCATAATAAACATCATTTACAACACGACCAAATAAATCTTCTGGTATAGATCCGGTAAGACCACTACAACCACCGAATGTATATGCAAATATACTATTTGTTGGTGCACCAGAAATACCATAATAAACATCATTTACAACACGACCAAATAAGTCCTCTGGTATAGATCCGGTAAGACCACTACAACCACCGAATGTATAAGCAAACATATTCTCTACCGGTGTACCATATATACCGTCAAACAAATTTTGTGGCAATGCATAAATACCATCAGTTCCTGTCATATTAGATGCACCATAAAATGTGAAATAAAATCTTGGTTGGTCGAAACCAGCTGTCGGAGTTTCAACAGTACCAAATATTTGTCCCAAAGATCCAGATATAGACGATATCTTTTGAGCATTGGTATCATTCCAGTATTCATTAGTATTAACATTAAACCGTATTGTAGCATCATAGTCATATCCTGTCGCAGATCCACCAAAACGTATTGTATGTGTGTTGTCGGATGTCCACGTGCAAGTATACGTTTCACCATTTGTATCTAAACGTGTAATGGTGTCATTGTTTGTGATGTCATTAGCATCTGATGTTAATGTACCATTATCACCACAATCAACATAGAATGTACCAGCCGCAGATATATAAAATTGGAAAGTGTTTGTTTTAATTGTGGTTAATTCAAATGGATGTGTTGCATCTGGTGTTGCGTTTGCATTATTGGAAATACAACAGATAACGCAAATAGCGCCGATTAATCGTAAAATACCGCGAAAAATCGCCATCAGAGAATAATCCTTTCCTTCCTGTTATGTAAATCGTAGTAAAAAATTATAAATCAAGTCAATATATATTTTGCATAAAATATATGTTTTTTTTAAGGTTTTAATTTCTGGGTAAATATAAGATTTATCTTGATAAACAATAAATGAAATAAAAAAAATCTCGTAAACTTCGATTTTTTTAAATTTTCTTAATTGTTTATCTGCGGATTCACCATGCGTGTCTTGTGGGTTAATACCCACAAAAACTTCGTTTTATAACGGCACGTGTTGTGCCGTTAACACTCTGGTGTATCCCCTGTATCTCCGCCAGTTAAAATCAAAAAACCACCGATTTGGTGGTTTTTAAAATTTTAATTTCTGGCGGAGATAGGGGGATTCGAACCCTCGATACAGTTTCCTGTATACGCGATTTCGAGTCGCGCGCATTCAACCAGCTCTGCCATATCTCCGTGTGTGTTTGCATTATATATATTTGAAATAAAAAATCAAATGTTTAATTGCTAATAATTCTTGTTACATATTTAAAATATTGTTTTATAATCAATGTCATGAAAGGTTTTTACGAACAAGTTTATGATTTGGTTGCAAAGATTCCGGCAGGAACTGTCACAACCTATGGTGATATCGCAAAAATGTTGGGGCATCCGCGTGCGGCACGTTTCGTTGGATATGCAATGAATGCATCATGTGAAACAGATGATTTGCCATGGCATCGTGTGACTTTTTCTGATGGCAGAACATGGGATGGAGAATGGGAACGTGTGCAACGTGATTTGTTAACTGCCGAAGGTGTAGGTTTTACACCTGATGGAAAAATAGACGTTAAAAAATATCGGTGGAGACCTGAAAATATGGCTGCATCAGTTAATTTACATGATCTGCCATTAAAATTTTAATATCTATTTCTTTTCCTTTGTGATTTTTTCATATATTTTTGATTCTGATAAATTACGAAATGCCAGATACCATGTTATAATGTCTATATTTTTTTTGGTTGTGTTTAATCGTTTCTGTATATCTTGAATCGTTTGGGGGGTTGGTGTAATTACTGGTTCTCCAGGTATCCAATCAGCAGGTGTTGATACGCCAAAAGCATCTGTTGTTTGCAATGCAATTAAAATGCGATAAATTTCTTTGATGTTACGGCCTGTGGTTTGAGGGTAATACAATATTGTTCGAATAATTCCTTGTTTGTCTATGATGAATACCGTCCGGACTGTTTTTGTATCAGACGTATTTGGATGAATCATTCCATAAAGCTTTGAAATGTGTAAATCGATATCTGCAATAACAGGAAATTCTATATCAACATTTTTCCAATTATTGAAATTAATTTCATCATGAATAGAACGAAACCATGCCAAGTGTGATGATATGGCACCTACAGATAAACCAATTATTTCTGTGTCTAGTTTTTTAAAATCGGTCAACATAGATTGAAAAGACAAA
>Ga0265301_10002457_pt1 | contig 21335 bp, 18 predicted proteins | sample AusTroGonzalo_MG_2_FD_193488 | JGI IMG/M metagenome (GOLD analysis project Ga0265301, IMG submission 193488) | Bovine rumen microbial communities from tropical cattle in Woodstock, Queensland, Australia - Gonzalo_04 | ecosystem: Host-associated > Mammals > Digestive system > Stomach > Rumen ... | reverse complement strand
CGATTCTAGGCTTTTCCGATTCGCTGGCAAAGTAAGGCTGAATATTAACATCTTCGCCTGGCATCAAGAACGTCACCTCGTTACCTTCAGAATACCATGTTCCACCCGTCTTAGCAACCTCCCATTCAGTATTTTCGCCCCAAATTCTCACGTGATGGAGATAATACCCAGGATCAGGTGTCACCGACAAAGAAACAGGCGTGTTCACCTTGGCAGAAACCGTATTGGGAACGATATTGCCATTACTGTAATCCCAGAAAGAAACAGCATAATCTTCGTTCGGGTCGACAACAAGGAGTTTCAAATATAAACCATTGTACCTTTGAAGAAATTCACCCATTTCTTTATAATGAATCGTCAAATTATTGCTAGAAGCAACCCTGCTGCTAATATAAATCCCGTTAGGTGCCTTCAAGAGTGTATCGCTACCATTGTAGATAAACAAGGAATCAGCGGAACCTCGACCCGAAAATTCCCCCATCACCTGGAACACTTTCCCTTCTGGCGCAGTTAATACAAAATAGGCGTCCATTTTTTCATCTGTATAATCATCAGAAATCGTGAATGTTTTCACTCCTTCTGGAATGGTCACATTTTCTGTTCCCGAATGGTCCATACTTAAATAAAAAGGTCCATAAGCAAGATTTTCAAAATACGGAGTAATGGTAACATCTGTCTGCGGCATCACAAACGAGATTTCGTTATTGGAGTACCAACTAACTGTATGTTCTACATTGCTCAAATATTCTTCCTTGACATATTCATCTTGAACAAGGGCCCTGTCAAGAACATAACCCGCATCGGGAGTTGCCGTCAAAGTCACCACTTCGCCAGGCATCGCTGTTGCCGGAGGATTCACAAAACCGCCATTTTCTGCCGTCTTGATATTAATGGCATGGGGACCATTCGGGTCCACAATCGTTATGGTCAACTCCAAACCTTCATACTCAGTTTTCCAATGATCACCTGAGCCCCTAAATTGAAGGAACATGTTTTCCTGGGTGCTGAGTTTCTTTCTCAAATTAGGGACATCCCCGTAATCGTACAGTAGATAACCTGCATTAGCATCAACGCCATCATAGACTGTCAGGTAACCTACAGATACAGAGTAATAATTTGTCTTTATGCTTCCTGCAAGACGAAGCAAACGACCTTCTGGAGCAGTCAATAAAAGGAATCCTTCGCAGCCTGCGCTAAATGTTTCATTCGGTCCCCCGTCATCATACACCTTGAACGTCGTCACGCCATCGGGAATAACCAGCGTATCCACTCCCGTAGCCGGCATATTAATGTAATAGCCGCCGTTGCCATCGGCAGTCAGCGTTCTTTGCGCAGCCCATGCAGTGGTCGAGGTGAAAAACACGAGCAAAATGCCCAGGAGAGAACCCAAAACCAGCGATTTTGTTGTCATCTTGATGCCTTTTTTGAGCGGGGGACCGCATACCTGCAGAAACGCCCCGGCGGGGTTTTTGATGTTACAAAAAAATTACCTTATTGCGTTTTTATTGTCAATAACCTATTTGTAAAATTACTTTGCTTGCATAGATTGTTGCTGTCAGTTTTCGGCATTTTTCGCACAAAAAACCGGCCCAATCGCATTACGCGGGGTCGGTTTTAATTTTTGGTCCCTCGAAATTCGGGGGAAAACGCTTTTGCTTACCCGGCCTGCACGGCGGTGAGCGCAATCGTGTAGACGATGTCTTCTACGAGGGCGCCGCGGCTCAGGTCGTTCACGGGCTTGGCGAGACCCTGGAGCATCGGGCCGATGGCGATGGTGCCATGGGCGCTGCGCTGCACGGCCTTGTAGCCGATGTTGCCGGCAGAGAGGCTCGGGAACACGAACACGGTCGCCTTGCCGGCGACGGTGCTGCCGGGGGCCTTCAGGGACCCGACACTGGGCACGGTCGCCGCATCGTACTGGAGCGGGCCGTCCACGAGCATCTCGGGGCGGGCTTCCTTCACGAGCTTGGTGGCCTCGCGGACGAGGTCGGCATCGGGGCCCTTGCCGCTGTTCATGGTGCTGTAGCTGAGCATGGCCACGCGACTCGGCAGGCCGAAGGCCTTGGCCGTGTCGTCGCACTGCATGGCGATTCCCGCAAGTTCCTCGGCGGTCGGGTTCAGGTTGATGGCGCAGTCGCCGTAGATGTAGGTCTTGCCGGGCATACACATGAAGAACACGGAGCTCACGGACTTCACGCCCGGGGCGCACTTGATCACCTGCAGGGCAGGGCGCAGCGTGTCGGCAGTGGAGTGGATAGCGCCGGAGACGAGGCCGTCCACTTCGCCCATCTTGAGCATCATGGTACCAAGCATCACGTTGTCGGCGAGGGCCGCGCGGGCCTGGTCTTCGGTCATGCCCTTCGACTTGCGGAGTTCCACGAGGGTCGGTACGTACTTTTCGGCGAGCTCGGCGGAGGGTTCAATAATTTCGATGTCGGCGGGGAGCTGAACGCCCTGTTCCTTGGCGACGGCGAGGATTTCGTCCTTCTTGCCGATGAGGACCGGCACGGCGATTTTGCGGTCGATCACGAGCTTTGCGGCCTGCACGGTACGCGGTTCGGAACCTTCGGGGAGCACAATGCGCTTCTTGGCCTTGGATGCCTTGAGGAGCAGCCCGGCGCGGAACATGGCCTGGCTCGTCTTGCGTTCAGCGGGCTCGGCGGCGAGGTCGGCGGCAAGGCACTTCCCGCACTTGAGCAGGCGGCACGAGCAGAACAGGTCGGCATCTTCGCTGTCAGAATAGATTTTCGCATCGAGAGCGGTCGCGAGGGAGTCGTTGAAGCTCTGGGCGACCACGTCGCTCATGCCGGTGGCGCCTTCCACCACGACGGCGTCCACGGAATCAAAGCCTTGCTGCAAGAAGTCGGCGCAAATCTTTTCCATGAGGGTGGCAGTCTTGCCGGCCTTGATTTCGGCAGCGGCATCGGCGGCGGCCACGAGGGAAAGCGGATTGTAGGAACCCACCACCAGGCCAGCCTGGGCAGCGGCATCCTTGACTTCTTGGACCTTGGCGGCCATACTGGAAGCGGCCGTCACGACTAGGTAAACTCGATTCATTTTTAACTCCATTTTTGGAAAAATTGTTTTTTATGTCCAAAAAAGTAGCGAAAAATGGGCAAAAAAGTGTGAAGATATTCACCGAAAAGTGCCCTTTTCCCGACCCCTCCAGGAAGTCCACCCCGTTTCCCTGTTTTTTTTCGCAAAAACGGGTTCCCCCTTGAGGTGTTCTCAACAAGTTTTACCTTTGGCTACTTTTTGTTTGCTTGACTTCGCTATTTCTTGAATATATATTTAATATGTAATTGTATTTGGGTTAATCATTTATCAACGTAATTAGTCGCCCCACTGGTTGGGATTCTAGGAGCGCAATAATGAAGAATAAACTTCTATTCGGTATTGCCCTATGCTTAGGGCTGTGTTCCATGGCCTCCGCGCAATTTGGAGGTCCTGGAGGGCGAAACAACGGGCAGACCACCGAAGATCCGGCTGGTCCGGGCGGTGCTGGCACCGAAACCGACGACCCCGCTGAATCCACTACGCCTACGCGTCCCGGTGGCAATAGCGGTCGTCAGACCTCTAGCACCATCAGCATCCGCTTCATGACCCCGTGGACCAACTCCTCGGCCATCATGCACGCAGGCAGTGCAACCGACTCGATGAAGCTCGTCAAGAATTATTGCGGCTGGTTCGAGTCCAAGGTCCCCGCCCCCGGCGAGGGCCAGAGTGCACAAATTTACTTCACCCAGACCCTGGGTGGAACCGCATATGGTGCGGGCGGTCTCGACAATACCGATCCCATTTCGCTCGATAGTATCATTGCGACCGGTGCGACGACAATCTGGATTAAGCCGGTCCCGTACCCGAACGGCACGCCCACCCTCTACAGTGATTTCCCCACAGGCTCCTTGGGCGTGTGCACCAAGAAGCTCCCCGTCATGGTGTTCGACTGGTATCACGGTGAAAATGGCGATGGCGGTGTCAGCACAAGGAAAAACAGGGACTCCACGACAACAACCGTCTACGGCAACGGAGCAAAGGACCAAGATCCCAGCCTCGGTGCGCTTTACGCCACTAGCAACGACTTCGGTTCCGGTGGCTGCGGTCGCCGTACCGCCGGCATGGTCGAACCCGTACTTGGCGCAAACGGCGTTCCTGTCCGTGCATCCGTATTCCCCGAAAACTGCCAACTGACCGAACATATCAACAACTGGTTCCTGCCGCAGGTGGTGGCGCGCGATGCTGCGGGCAAGGAGTACACGAACGCGACTTGCCGCGAAATCGAACTCGAAATGAACGAAGACGGCATGTGGCTCGGACAGAGAGACAAGAACAGCCCCGCAGGCGGACTTTTCCTGCTTGACGATTTCCAGTACCTAGACCCAGCTGAAACAGTCAAAAACCCCTTCTACGACAACCTGAGCGGACAAGGTGCCAGGGGCGGCAAGCATAATTTCGGCTTCACCATGAAAATCCAGGCCCAGTTCGAATATGTTCCCGGTCAGTACTTCTCGTTCTTCGGCGATGACGACGTGTGGGTGTTTATCAACAACAAGCTCGTCGTGGATATCGGTGGTCAGCACGCACAAGAAGAAGGTGCAGTCGACCTTGACACCCTAGGCCTCACTCCCGGTGTGACCTACCCATTCCACATTTTCTATGCTGAACGCCACATTTACGAATCCAACTTCAAGATGCTCACCTCCATCGACCTCCAGACGGAAGCGAGCCTGCTCCTGAAGGACCTTTCTCAGGATGGAGTCCTCCGCTACGACATTTGGCAGATTGTTCGCGAACAGCAGCTTTCTTGCGACTTCTCGAACAGCATGCAAACCAAGGATACTACGAGAGCACCTTCCAACTTCAACCTGCTTGGCGGTAACCTCCCGGCTGAAGGTGTGTACCTCGACTCTGCTGGTACTTGGTACGGTGGCATCATTATCAACAACGACATGTCCGGTTTCCAGGTCAATGCCGAAGCCATCAAGAACGCCCACGCTCTCGCTCCGGGTCAGTACTGCATCCGCTTTACTCTCCAAGCCGACCCGACGCAAGGTGACGAAGTCTGGTTCGAAGTCGATGCTTACGCGCTCCCGACAGTCGTCTTCTCCGACGAAAAGTGGAAAATCCTGGGTAGCAGCCTGAACAGCCAGGTGACACCGATTGGCGAATGGGCATTCCAGAAGTACCAGGTGAACGTCCAGTACGCCGAAGACGATTGGGCCTACTTCGACGACATCCTTTACATCAACGTTAATGACTCATTGCTCGCAGTTGTCGACGAAGCTGGCAACCCGATTAATTCTGTCACGCTTACCGAAGGCAAGGGTACATTCTACATCATCGGCAAGGGCGAAGTCAAGAATGCGACATTAATGGTGAGGGGACCGGCTACGGCCAACACCGCGGCATGGACGAACATCAACCTCAAGCTCCCGCCCGTACCGCTTGTTGACTACGCCATTATGTACGACCGCGATGGCGACGGACGTGCCGATAGCCTCTATGTCAAGTACACGAAGGAACTCATGGGCAAGAGCAAGATCGACTCGTTGCAGTTCACCTTCGGTCAACAGTTCCCCGTGCGCACCAAGTATGAACGTGCCGGTGATTCGGCCCTCGTCCTCACTGCCGAAGGCGGTTTCGGTAACGCCGTGTTCACTGGTAACGCCGACACGCTTTACAACGGTATGATAGAGACCTGGTTCACCTTCTCCGACAACGGAGGCAAGTCGGTATTCCCGGTTACTGGCGATATCATCGACCGCGTGAACCCGATTATCACATCTGCCGAAGTTGAAATTACGGACCATAACACGAACCTGATTATCACATTCAGCGAAGCCATTGCCGACAGCAGCAAGGGCTACTACCTGGATATGTTCAATTACAAGTGCTGGCGCGCCGGCTCGCTCAAGGATCCCATTGCTCCGATGTCTGTAAGGGCAACGAAGCCGAATGTATGGAAATTGCCCTTCAACGGCGGCATGGACGATGTGGTCCCGGCAGTGGGTGACTCCATCCGACTCGTTCCGGGTGACGCTCCTCTGTACCTCACCGGCATCAACGTAGCTTACGACCTCTCCGGAACATCACCGCACAAGTTCAACCCGTGGGTCCGCATCACCGGTGACCAGGAAGTCCAAGTGACCAGTGCCCCGGTCGCAGCAGTCAGCGCCGACAACGAAAAGACCGTCGCCATCGTCACGAGCAAGGAAGCAACCGTTCCCACGCTCATCACGGACCTTACCAAGGACGTGAAGGAAATCGTCGACGAATACGGCGTACAGGGCCACCTGATTGGATTTGATATGGCGCAGCTCGCCGCCAACGAGAATGCGGCCGTCGTCGCCGACATCGACAAGGGCAAGCTCACCATCGACATTCTCCGTCAAATCGAATCCGGCCAGATGTCCGTCAAGGAAGCGAAAAAGACCTACGACCTGAGCGACGCTACCGCGGATGCCATCAAGGATGGCTTGCTCACCTCGGCCAACTTCGCAGGCGTCAAGAACGGCACCGTGAAGGTGATGAGCAAGGACAATATTACGCTCCATTACAGCACGAGCTACTTCACGAGCCTCGGTCATTACGTGAACGGCGAATCGGGCTCCATCGCCTGCGCCGACACCATCTACAACGGCGACTGCCTGAACAACGGCGGCAACCTGTTCCTCGCCTGGAACATGAGGGCAACCGACAACCGCCTTGTCGCAACTGGCGTGTACATCGCCCGTCTCGAAATCAAGGTGAAGGCCGGCAGCAAGGTCATCTCCGAAATGACGCGTGACATGCTCTGGGGTGTACGCCGCGGAAAGATTAATGCGCTCGACCTGAACGTCAAGTAAATTTCTCTACACGACAAATAACGCCTCGCTTCTGCGGGGCGTTTCTTTTTTATACAAAGAAGGCCGGACTCAGTCCGACCTTCTATACAAACTAACAGAATCGTTACACGAAGTTGTACAGGTCTGTGATGTCTTCGTTGTTCTTGTCGTACATCCAGAACTGGTTCACGTGGGCGCTTTCGTCTTCCACGAGAGAAATCTTCATGTTGTGCTTGTATTCCAGGTAGTTGAACATGCGGTTGAGGTCGCGGCAGAGCACGTCCACCACGGCAGGGCTCACCACGAGCGTTACCTCGCGCAGCTTGCCCTTCGCCTTCGCGCGCGCCATCCAGCGGTCGATCATGCCGAGCGTGGATTCCAGCGTAGCGATACGTCCACCACCGTTGCACACCGGGCAGCGTTCCGTCTTCTCGGTCATCAGGTTCACGCGCACACGCTTGCGAGTGACTTCCATAAGGCCGAACTGGCTGATGGGGGCCGGGCTGATAGGCGCCTTGTCGCGACGGATAGCCTTGCGGAATTCCTGGTACACAGCCTCGCGGTCGGCATCGGTCTCCATGTCGATAAAGTCGATGATGATGAGGCCGCCCACATCGCGCAAGCGGAGCTGCTTTGCGATTTCGTGGCAAGCGTCGATGTTCGTTTCAAGGATGATCTTGCTCTGGTCCTTGCCGTGCACCTTCGGTCCGGTGTTCACGTCGATAGACACGAGCGCCTCGGTCTGTTCGATGACGAGGTTACCACCGCGCGGCAGCGGGACCTGGCGTTGCAGGGAACGCGCATAGTCGTTCTCGATCTTGAAGTATTCGAAAAGGCTTTCGCTGCTGCTCCAGAGCTTCACCTTGTCGAGCTTGTCGGGCGAGAGCACCTTGAGGTATTCGCGGAGAGCGAAGTATTCGTCGCGGTTGTCGATGTACACGTAATCCGTGTTGTCACTGAAGTATTCGCGAACCGTCTGCTCGATAGAATCGGACTCTTCGTAGATGCAGGTTTCGGCAGGCATGGTTTCGAAGTTGTACTTCGTCTGTTCCCACTTGCTTTCGAGTTCGCGCATCTGCTTGTTGATTTCGAATTCGGATTCGTTGAGGCCGTTGGTGCGGACGATATAGCCCACGTCGCGACCCTTGAGGCGGCGAACCACCTTCTTGAACTCGCGGCGCTTGGCCGGATCGCGTTCACGCTTCGAAACGCCGATGAAGTTGGTTCCCGGCATGCACACGAGGAAACGCCCAGCAAAGCTCAGGTGCGTCGTCAGACGGGCACCCTTGGTGCTAATCGGTTCCTTGACAACCTGAACCATGATTTCCTGGCCTTCCTTGAGCAGTTCGTCGATGGAAATTTCCTTGGACGGTCCCCCCTCGTCGTCGTCGTCGCCGTACTCGCGGCGGAGGAGCTCGTTCCTGTCCATCGCATCGTCCTGGTGCAGGAAGCCGGCCTTTTCAAGGCCGATGTCGATGAAGGCGGCCTTGAGTGCGGGGAGCACCTTCTGGACTACGCCCTTATATATATTGCCCAGAACTCGGTTAGACGAAACACCTTCAACAACTAGTTCAACGAGTTCGCCGTCTTCCATTATGGCGATACGCTTCTCGTAAGGTGTTTTGCTAATCAAGATTCCGCGCTTACACTTATTTGCCATTAAAACTCCTAAAGGGTAAAGCAAAACTTGATATATATCCCCAAGACAGGCCCAAAAGTATGGACCTCGTCCGAGCCTCCGGTGTTTCTTGACGGAAAGTACCGCCCGCCTGCATCGCAAGACCTGGGGACTTTAAATATAATAAGACGAGAGGCTAGAATTTAGAGAATAGGGGCTGGAGACTGGAGAAAAGGGGGACGAGCTACGAGCTGTGAGCTGTGAGCTGTGAGCAATGAGCCATGAGTTATGAGAATTTAGGCGCGGGGTGCGTGCCGTGAATTGTGAGATATAAAGTTCCAGGCGCGAGGTCCGGCGGTTACGTTACTTTGTTATAAAAAAACCTTCCGGGTCGACCGGAGTACCGTCGATGCGCACCTCGTAATGCAGTCCGATGCTGGACTCGCGGCCACTCTCGGCAATGAGCGCAATCGGGTCGCCACGGGAAACCTTCTGGCCCGACTTGACCAGCGTGGAACCTAGGTGAGCGTAGAACGTGCGCACGCGCTTCGTGTGCTCGATTTTCATGGTGAGCCCGAACCCGCGATGCGAGCGGATTTCAACGACGGTTCCCCCTCCCGGGGCAAAAACAGTGTCGCCCTCTGCCGCAACAAAGTCGATGCCACGGTGCGGCAAGTTCTGCTGCGTAAACTGATCAAAAATCATCTCGAAGCGGTTCTTGACCGTCGGGGAATTCTTGATGGGGTGCAACACGGGGATGCTTGCCGCCAAAGCGGAATCGGCCTCCAGGAGCTTGACCGCCTTGCGCATGGAGCGCTCAATCTGGAGAACTCCCTTGCGGTCTTTCGCCATCGGGGCCATCTCGTCGTCGGCACCGGCGTTCTCCAGCGAAAAGCCCATACCGCTCAGCACCACCGTGCTGTCGCGCAAAATACGGGCCTCTTCGGCCTTGAGGATAGACTCGTCCACCTTCTCGCGAATTTGCTTGATTTGCTTCTTTATAAAAGAATTCTGCTTGTAAACATCGACAACGTTCCCGTCGGAAATGCGTTCGGCAATCTCCGCCGGGGAAAACAGGATAAAGCCAAGCAAGGCAATAATGCAGGCAACAACGCCCACGACTAACTTCCAAACCGGGAACCTGTAGTTCTTGGTGCCCGACGTGTTCTTGGAAAAAACGTGTACTTCTATTTTCTTCACGACTTACCGGATACCCTTCAGTTCTCTGAGTTTTCTCAGGCGTTCCTCGATGGAGCCCACCAATTCCACGATAGCCGGATCGCTCTTCATGACCGACACGAGGTCGCCCAGCACGGCGTGGTACACCTTTTCGCCCAGATTGCGGTAGTCGGCAGCCAGCTTAGCCTCTTCGCCTGTAACATCGACGCGATTGCGCACCATGTCGGCATAAGACTTGGCTTTATTTTTCAGCATATTTAGAGGGATTTTGTGCATGGTTTTTTCCTCACCGCTCTCTAAAATAGTAGATTTTTGGACATAAAACAATGGAGATTCCCTATGAGTCGTAGTGAACGCAGGCGTGCAAAGCAAAATGCCAAGAATTTTGTCCCCAAGAAGTCCAACGCTCTTGATAAGCGCGTCATTGTCCTTCTAGCGGTTATCGCAGTAGTGTTTTTCGTAGGAACAATGCTTATACAAAGAGGTGCATAATCCATGAAGTTTTCTATTGACAAAACCGTTCTTCAGAATGTTCTGAAATCGGCCATTACCGCCGTGCCGAACAAGTCCACCATTCAGGTGCTCAACAACTTCTCCCTGCGCCTCGAAGGCAATTTCCTCGAAGTCAGCGCAACCGACCTCGACCTCGGTATCAGGGTCAAGGTCGAAGTCCAGGGCGAACGGGATGGTGCGGTCGTCATCAACGCACGCAAGTTCTCCGACCTTATCAACAACTTGGTGGACCCGAGCATCACGACCATCAGTCTCGACGTGCAGGACTACCTCGCCAAGATTCAGTGGAGCGAAAGGGGTAAGGCCTCCATCACCGGTTTTGACGCAAGCGACTTCCCGCCGTTCCCCGAAATTGAAAACGGCGAGACCTTGAACTTCGCGGCTAGCGAACTCGCATTCCTCGCCGAGAAAACCTTGTTCGCAACTTCCACCGACTCCACGCGCCTCAACCTGAACGGCGTCTATCTGGAAGCCAAGGACGGAAAGATTTCCATGGTCGCGACCGACGGTCACCGCCTGGGCCGCGCCAGCATCGACCAAGAAGGTGCCAACCTCGAGAACGGCGTCATCATCCCGAAGAAGGTGTTGCAGCACATCCTCCATGTCGCCAAGAGCGATTCGAACATCGAAGTCCGCACCTCCGCGACACACATCCTCTTCAACACGGATTCTACGCAGGTTATCTCCAAGCTGTACGAAGGTCCGTATCCGAACTACCGCGCCGTGATTCCGCAGAACTTCGAACGCACCATGCAGGCCAACACTCAGGACTTGCAGAACAAGATCCGCAGCGTTATCTCCATGGCGAACGTGCGTACACGCCAGATCCGCCTGCAGATGGACGGCAACAACCTCGAACTCAGCGCAACCGACCCGGATGTCGGCGGCGACTCCCGCGAAGCACTCGCCGTGACACACAACGGTGAAGGCAGCTTCTGCATCGGGTTCAACGGCCAGTACCTGTCCGAAATCCTCGGTTTAAGCAAGAGCGAAGAAATCGTGATGAAGATGAACGCCCCCATCGGCGCCTGTGTCATCGAGCCTGTCGGCGAGAACATGGGATTCAGCTTCCTCCTGATGCCGCTGCGCCTCGTCGAGGACTAACAAGGATAAAGAATAAACTAATCGGGCTTCGCGAAAGCGAGCCCGTTTTGTTTGAGGTGCGAGGTACGAGGCTCCAGGCTCGAGGCACGAGCAATGAGCAGCGAGCTATGAGCGGTGAGTATAAATATCCGAAACCTCATACCTCAAAGCGACCGAAGGGAGCGACCCCACACCTCATAGCCTATAACTTATGTCATCAGCAATTCGTAAACGTATCAGCAAAAAAATCACCAAGGCGCTCCACGATTTCAAATTAATCGAGGACGGTGACAAGGTGCTCGTCGCGGTGAGCGGCGGCAAGGATTCGAGCGTGCTGCTGATGGAACTGGCAAACCGCATGGGCAAATTTCTGCCCAACTGCGAAATAGGCGCCATCCACATCCAGAGCGATTTTGCCGACAAAGCCCCGCGCGAATTCTTGCAACGCATGGCAGAGCAGTACCCGCAAATACCCTTCTACTTCAAGGACGTGGCCGTAGAAGGCAGACTCAAGGAAGGTCGAAAACTCAACTGCTACTGGTGCAGCACACAACGCCGCACCGAGCTCATCAAGTTCGCCCGCGAAAACGGTTACAACAAGATTGCACTCGGCCACCACATGGACGACATCGTGGAAACGCTTTTGATGAACATGCTCTACAAGGGCGAGTTCAGTGGCATGCCGCCGATGGTGCCCTACGAAAAATATCCGTGCAGCATCATCCGCCCGCTATGCTACTGCGAAGAAAGCGAAATCATCGAGTACGCCGAGGATGCCGACATCCGCAAGTTCACATGTACCTGCGAGTTCTCGAAGGCATCCCACCGCAAGAGTATCCGCGAAGAAATCAAGAGCCTCACCAAAGGCAACTCCACGCTGAAGGCTAACTTATTCGAAAGCATGCGGAACATCCGCATGGATTATCTGCTATGAGATTCACTCTCGCCATATACGCGATAGCCACATGCATCGCGATAAACCTGTGCGGGTGCAGCTGGTCGAAGGCGAGCATCACGGAAGGCACATTCGATGTCTACGCTCCGGCACCCTATACAGGGGCATCGTTCTCGATGGACGAAAAGTCAAGCGTCAAGCGCGCAAGCGTACAGGTCCGCAAGTACGACAAGGAAACGTGGCAACTCCACGGACTCACGAACGAAGAGGCGAACACGGGCGGCGGCGGATACAAACTGGAAAAGAGCGACGCAAATATCGCATACCGGCTTTTGCGATTCCCGGTTACGGGAGCATTCGACTACTTCAGCAAGAACCGGATTTCCATGTGGGGACTCGGGTTCGGACTCGATCCGTTTCCCTTTATTCGCGCATCTGCCGGAATCAATTCGCGGTTTGTCGAAGCAGGCATAACGGCTTACCTAAACCTGAGCATGAACAGCTTCTCCGCAAAGGGCAAGTGGATATCGGTAGAAGGAACGTTGGCAGGGGACATGGATGATTATGGAGATCTTGACTGCAATAAATGCCATGAAACCAAGTTCCACGGGGGATTCGGCGGATTTTTAAACCTGTTCCCGATAAAGGAGCTTGCCCTCTCCTACGCGCCGTTCCTTTACAAACCCTGGTGGGACGACGAAATTCAGAATCGCGACATATCCTTCGAGTTTCCCTACATCATCTCGCAATATTTCGGGGCATCGTACCTAATTGCAAAACACGTGCAGATTTCAGCAGGAACCACAATCTATCTCGGGAAAGCCTTCACCGGGCACTACTGGTTCTTTGACACGGGAATCGGATTCGTTTTCTAATGGCAGGGATACCGCCTGTACCATTCCCTGACCTGCTCCTGGTTCCTCAAGAGCCTGCAAGTACGCATGTTCTGGGATTCGGCAACCTTGTGGGTGATAATGTAGGTCGGTAAACCAAAAAGGACCAGGCCCACGCCCATACCCGCAAGTGTCGACTTCATTTCGCCCCCCGCGACAGCGCCTATGACCCCCCAGGCAGCCGTCATGCCTCCCACCCATTTAAGCGCAGATAAATTGGGGCTCGGATAGGGAAGCGAATCGATTTCGCACGGCAGAAATTCGTCGCTCGCGAAAACGACCGATTGTTGGTTCTGCACAGTGCTCATCCATACCAAATCGCTTGACGGTTCATAGCAGACATAGCTCGCCGACACAAATTTCGAAACCTTTTCGCCGCGCTTTTCCATCAGGAAGGTGTACTTGTCCGAATCCATAGCGTACATATTCATACCGCTCTGGTTCGTAGCGGCGGAGGGCGTAACCGTAGCGGGCGTAGCCGTGGCTGCCGAAACAGGCGCAGGGGGCGTATCCGGAGCTTTGGGCAAAGGCTTGGCCGTCGCATCGATGCCTTCCCGCGAACTGATGACGACCTTGTCCGCATTCATCTGTGCCACCCCTCCCGCGAGAACAATCGGAGCTATGGACGCAAGCATATTTCCAGGGAACGGAACTAAAAGGATGGTTATGAATCCCGCAACGGCACCACCCATCAAAATCGAATTGCCGTCCCTTTCAAAGTCGTCCGTGACAACGAAAGCCGTGTCCAAAACGATCTTTCCGCCATAATTCATGGTAATGTGGTGCTCGCCCTGCACAAGGGAGACATTCATCGGTGTGCTTCCCACAAACTCACCATCGATATAGATGGCCGTAGCCCCCTGCTTGTTGTTTATATAGACAAGACCGCGGGTCGCATCCTTTGGCGAATAGCCCACTTGCTTGGTCGTTGCGCAACCGCACAGGAACAACAAAACAAGAATAACGGCGACGGACCTGAACATACGCCAATAATAAGAAATTTTTGAAAACGCCTTACCGCGAAAACTAAATTGACTTCACCTTGATATTGCTCTGTTCGCGAATGCAGCGCACGGAGCGGAGTTCGCCCCTGCCTGCAGCATCCATCACCGCGGCATTTTTACTGAACTCCAGCATTAAGAATTCAGCACGCTCCAGCGGCGCGCTGGAGGCTGTCCAAAAATGCGCATAACCACCAATGCCATCGAATTCCCCGCCCGCCTTGCGGAAGCCAGCAGGCAGCGCCTTGAACCCGAACGCATCGGAACCGTTCTTTTTCTTGTACCAGCCACGCTTTGACTTGAGCGCCTCGCCAGCGACATCAGCACCACCCACGTCTGCGATGAGCCGCCCGAAATCCGCGCTGTTGGGTAGGCGCCAGCCCTCGGGGCAAAAACTGCGTGCCATTTCCCAAGTGTAGAGGCGCCCGAACTTGGAGCAGTTGCGCTTGTCACCTTCTGGGCACACACTCCCGTCGATATCGTAATTTAAGTTTTCGGCCATCCAGACATCCGAGCCGATTTGCACGATGTCGTAGCTCTGCTCGTCGCGCGGGTCAGTGAACGATTCGGAACAGGCAACAAACATTGCCGACGCGAAAAAAAGCAGAAATGTGCGAAAACACCGAAACTCCATCCTTGACCTCTTATAAATAAAAATAATAAATAATAAGGGGGTTTGTCAAGTAAATTTTTTAAACCCAAAAATGGGATTTTAATTGCAAATACAAAGTTAAATACCTATTTTAGGGTTGTTTTATAAATAGAAAAAATCTATATTGAAGAAAGATAATCAGGAAGCCGATATGTACAGGGCGACACCGCTTACAGAAAAAACAGCTCTCAAGGAGCTTGGCGAACGCATCCGTGCGCACCGTATCGCCCTGAATCTTTCGCGTGAAGCCTTCGCCGAAAAGGCGGGAATTGGTAAAAATACGCTTGTCCGGCTCGAAATGGGCCAAAGCGTGAGCCTCTCGCACCTGGTCAAGGTCCTGCTCCAGTTCGGCTTCGCCGAAGCACTCGTCGACATTGTTCCCGATTACAGCCGTAGCCCCATGATGCTCCTCCGCGAATCGCAGAAGCTGCCCCAGCGTCAACGCGCCGGCCGCAAAAAGAAGGATGCCGACACCGCCCCCTGGGTATGGAAGGAGGATGAATGATTCCCGTCGAGGTCAAGCTCTGGGGAACGACTATCGGTGCCCTCTCCCAGGAGGACGGCGACGATTTCGCCTTTTTCGAGTACAATCCCGACTTTGTCCGCAGCGGCATAGAACCCGCGCCGGTCACCATGCCCGTGCGCGCCGGCACCATCTACCGATTCCCGGAGCTTTCCCCCGCCACATTCCACAAGTTGCCAGGGCTTTTCGCCGATTCCATCCCGGACAAGTTCGGCAACAAGATTATCGACCAGTGGCTCATCCAGAATGGCAGGGAACCCAAAAGCTTCACGGCCCTTGAACGGCTCTGCTACACCGGATCGCGCGGCATGGGCGCACTCGAGTTTTTCCCCGCCACCGGCCCCGACCCCGTCAAGAGCGAACCCATCGAAATTGAGAGGCTCCGCGCCCTCGCGGCAAACATACTGGACCAGCGCAAAAAAGTGAAAGTCAAACTCCGCGAAAAAGACGCGTTCGAACAAATTGTCCGGGTTGGCTCATCGGCCGGGGGCGCCCGCGCCAAAGTGCTCATCGCCTACAACGAAGCGACAAAAAGCGTGCTCTCCGGGCAAGTCCGCGCCCCCGAAGGCTACGGCTATTGGCTCCTGAAATTCGACGAAATCGAGAACAACCGCGACAAAGAAAACGCCGACCCCGCCGGGTTCGGGGCGCTCGAATACACCTACAGCCAAATCGCGAAGGAAGCCGGAATCGAAATGACGGAATGCCGCCTGCTGGAAGACGGCGAGCACAGGCACTTTATGACGCGCCGCTTCGACCGCACCGAAAACGGCGGCAAACTGCACTACCAGTCGCTCGCGGCCATCGCGCATTACGACTTCAACATTGCAGGGGCGTACAGCTACGAGCAGGCCTTTGCCATCGCAAGGCAGATTGGGCTTACGACTGCCGACATTGAGCAGATGTACCGCAGGGCCGTATTCAACATTTGCGCGAGGAACCAGGACGACCATACGAAAAACATCGGCTTTTTGATGGACAAGCGTGGCAACTGGACGCTCGCCCCCGCCTTCGATGTCACCTACGCCTACAACCCGGCCGGCCGCTGGACCGGAACACACCAGATGACCTTCAACGGCAAGCGCGAAAAGTTCGCCCTCGACGACTTCAAGGCGGTGGCAAAAAGCGCCGGCCTCGTACAGGGGCGCTACAAGCGCATCCTCGAACAAGTGCAAGACTCCCTCGCCAGCTTCAAGAAGCGCGCCAAGGTGAATGACGTCCCCAAGAAACTCGTGCAGGAAGTCGAGAAGAATCTGGTGAGGGCTGGCTAAGCCTAGACGTTTTCCGCAAGCTTCTGCATTTTCTCGAAATCGTGGGTGGGATTGTCGACCACTTCGGGGATGCCGAACGCGTCCTCTTTCAAGGTGAGGCCGTACTGCCCGATATCATCGGCAAGTTTCGTTCCGGAGTAGACCTGCAAGGGGAACGCCCCGATTTTCCCGACGCCATAGCTCTTGACAATCCCGATATCGCGGGCGAAGGAATCGTAAGTTTGCAGCGGAAGCCCGTAAATCAGGGTGACCATTGTCGCGATGCCAAGTTCCCTGCAACGGTCCAGCTTTTCGCGGAGCTGCGCTTCGGTTTTGTAGCCGCCACGCTGGATAGTCTTCAGCACCGTCGGATCAAGGCTCTGCACGCCTATTTCGAAACTCACGTTCGGGTTCAGCGAAGCCTCTTCCATAAAGCGCTCCGTCAACAGTTCCGGGCGAATCTGCAGCGTGACTTTTCCGCTGAAACCGACCTTGCGGATAAGCTTCAGATACTGTTCCCCGTGCCCCTCGTAATCGTTGAAAAGCGGGTCCAGAACGTTCAGCTTTTTCACTCCGCGTTCCTTGAACAATTTGAGTTCGTCAAGATGACGCTCGTAATTGTCAATGCGGTACACCTTGCCCGAAAGCGTATCGCGATGCTTGCAGAAGGAGCAGCGGAAAGAGCAACCGCGACGAGTTTCGGCCCGCACAGTATCGACGCTACCTTCAAGGGAGATGGCGCCCGAAAGGTAGGGGGATTCAAGTTCCCCGAATCTGGGCAAATCCATCACGCGGGCAACCCCCTGGTTGATATAGTGGCGTAAGTTCGCGAATATCTTTTCGCCGTAACTGAGCGTAAACATATCCGCGAATGGAAAGCCCCTGCGGAGTTCCGCCTCGCTCCCGAAAATGGAGGCTCCGCCCAGCATGATGAAAATGCCCGGAGCACGTCGGCGAAGTTCTGCACCGGCAAGCGCGACCATCTTCTCGCACCAGGCGAAAACGCTGAACGCGACCACGTTATACCCGCCAATGAGCGCCCTGGTGACAATCTCCTCTGCTGTGAGTACCCAGTCGATGTCGAAACCCTCGCTCCCCTTCTGGAAGCGATTCAGATCGCTAGTGAACACGTCAAGCGTATCACCCGCATTGACCGGACTGTTGCGGAACGCAGAGACAAGGCAGCTTGCGCCATAAGCGTCGCGCGGCTCGTTCGAACGGCAGAAATTGCTGCCCACGAGCAACACGCGAAGCGGAGTGTGGGAAAATGGAGACTTTCGCATGGGTAACCTCTTTACCATTGATTGATATTGCTCGTGATATGCCAGCCGAGTTTCTCGGGGCACTTGTAGATGTTCAGCCCCTTTCGGCAGGCCTCAGATCGTGTCAAGGCGACGTCGGCCGCCTCGCTATACGAGCCGTACAATTTTTTCAAGTGTCCCTGTTTGTCTCGGCAAGAACACCGACGATTGGGAACAGCCTTGACGCAGACTTTGCGTAGGCGCTTCATCAAGGTGGAAGATGAGGTGGAGGTGAGAGTCTTCGTAATAGTCATATTGTCGTCCTTTGTTAAAGGTTGAAGGATTGTCTGGGTTAGGGGAGAATCACCCCGGTTTGGATGAGATAAGCGCGGATGTAACGGTTGTAGTCCCTCCTGAAGTTCGCAAAAGCACGTGGATCACTCGGTGTGCTGGGGACGATGAAGAATTTGGAGGCCCCTTTGGCAAGGTGTCGAAGTATGGGGTGTTTCGAATGCCTGGCCAGAGCCCATCGCCCACTTTTTAGCATTGCGTTGCACATTTCGTTGATTTTGGAGTCATTTGAGAGGTTTGACATAGGATAGGTCCTTTTTTGAGTTGTTTGTTTTTGGTGATACCTTTAAAATTTTCTTTTTATCGGTTATTTTTGGTTAGAAATGAGGGTCCCTTTATGAGTCAAATAAAAACAGGTGCGGTTTGTGCTCTTGCTGGTGTTATTGGCGGCGGAGTTCTTTCTTACGAAAGAGAAAACAGCGAATCCGCGGAATATCTAAGGCACATGGATAAGGAAATTGAAGTTCTGCGTGACAGGGCTGATATTCATGGTGAATACTGGGACTCGTTGAAAGACGTTATCTACACAAAGGATTCCTTGCTGAGGGAATATCAGATTGCGTATAAAGAACAGAAAGCAATAATTCAGAAGAACGAACAATCTATAGACCTGTTAAGTGATTCGATAAAGAAACAAGACAGGGAAATTGAGAAGTACGAGAAAAAATTCGGTGGGCGTTATTCGATGGAAAAAGAGTTCGCGCTGCTTTACGAATGCCTTTACGGAAATTCCAACGGTTATTACAATTCTTATAGCAGTTACAACTATTCGAGCTATAAGGAATGCTGCGTCAAGGCCGTTCGTAAGCTTCAGGAACAATATCCCACAGAAAAGAAATTGGCAGAATGGGAAAGTGTTTCCCAATTCAAGTGCAAACAGTAATTGGTGGCTCTATGACATTGGCGGAGCTTGCAGATAAAGTTAAAGAACTTATCGGATCGCGAAAGCGAAACCAGAAAATTCAAGATTTCTGCGATTACCGTAAAAAACGAAACGAGCCTTTGGGTGCAAAATCTTCGGTAGAGAACAACTTCAAACAGTACTTTGCCGAAGCTGAAAAAAGCCGCAAAGACGGATTGCCGCATAACAATTGTCGGGCATATGAAATGCTTCTTGCCTTTTACGAGTTTCTCGAAAAGGAAAATGAAAAAATTGTACTTCATAACTTGCCGGAAAATCCTTTTAAAGAATGTTTATCGATTAAAGAACGTCGCCTGATTCACGAAATGCGTGATAATTTCCATAACGACATCAATTGCAAAACCTGATTAATTGTTGCAAAGACAACAAGAGAACACTACCCATTTGGTGAAATGGGATGATTGACTTGCAGTCTTGAAAGCTGACAAGAAAAAGATTTATCTACGGATAATTGCTATATTACGATAGGCTAAGATATTCTTGTTAAATTGTGGTTGTAAAGGCAACAGGATGCGAACTGCATCCTATTGCCAAGTAGAAAAACCGCCTACTTTTTACCTCCCTGGTAAAGTTTGTTATTTGGGTTAAGCTGGTTCGCATGATTGTCCATACGAGCCTGGTATTGATAGTTGTTCGGGTTCATCTGATTGGCATGATGGTTCAGATTTGCCTGGGATTGGTTTGTTTTCATATTCTAATCCTTGAGGTTTGAAGCTTCGTCATTGAAGCTGTTAAGAAAATAGGTTTTCATCCTTTTTTATCAAATATCAGGAGGCCGTCGAACTACTACCAAAAAATGAAACAAGAAAAAATCCTAGCAGTTTGCCTGCTAGGATGGTGAATGTCGTTTACGAATGTAACGAAAAGTTTAATGAAAACGATTTTTATTTTCGTCTAGGTATTGTAGGATGTCGTTAGAACCCCAGTCTTTTGCAATCTCCCAACAGGATGCTGTTGGGTATAGGTTGTCGCCAAGAGAAAATTGCGCCCTTTGGTTTGGATTTCCTGGTTTTTTGGGGTTTTCTATCATTAGCTTGAACAACTCTAAATTATTCTTTTCTGCTGCGAACATTAGTGGGGTATATCCCTTGATGCCATTTATATCATGGCGAAGATTGGGGTCTGCTCCCCATCTAAGGAGAACATCGGCTATCTTGAGCATTTTTTCTTTAGTACATACTTTTTTGTATAGCTCATTTATGTGTTTCTGATATCTTTCTTCAGATGCTTGAATGAGTGGATTTTGTTGTGTAGCAAACCAGACTCTAATAACTTGGTCGTTTGTCATTCCTCTAAAAAATTCATTGCCCCTACGGATTCCGTCAATAGTTTCAGGGGTATACTTCAGTTTTTCGCCTAATTTTTGGGAAAGTCCGTTGTAATATTGAACAACTCGATACAAGGCTGTTTTTCTATCTGTTGACATCAGTGCGTCTATTTCGGCCCCCATCTTAATTATTTTTTCTACAATTTCTGGATTTCCTGTCCAAACAGCTTGTCCGAGACAGGTTATTTTTTGTTGATCTGTGGGAGTGTTTATTGTCTTTTTATCATGTGGGTATTGGCTGATTAGGTCAAATAGTTCTTTCCCGATTTCTGGTTTGTAGGGTCTGTTTAAAGGAACCATCGCCTCGATTGCAAAAAGCAGAGCCGATTCACTAGAAGATGTCAAACTGTTGACATTTACATTTGATTCTAGCAAAGTCTTTACAGCATTTATGTTTCCGGTATAGGTAAACCATGCTAACTGTGGGAATATTTTTGTATCTAACTGAAAATTTTTCTTATATGGCTTTATGGGTTCTTTAGGTTCTTTTCCTTGTTCTATGAATATGGGTAGGTCCACATTTGTATGATATTGTTCAATGGATTCAATGTTCTTTAGGAGCTTCGATGGGAATATTTTGAAGAAATTATTTGCCCATTGCTTGACTTCCCAATCTTCAACTATAGTTTCCATCGTTCTAGAATACTTATTAACTGGAGGAATTCTGTCAGTAGAAGATTCTATTGGCTTAGATTCTATTGGCTTAATAGGTTTGCCAAACAAGTTAAAAAGAATTCCATAGTTTTTCATCATTTTTAAAAAAGGTCGATCCTGGTTGATTGCTCCAATAGCTAGGGCGATATGGTAGAAACTAGGAGCTTGTTTTCCATTGTCATCTTGATAGTAAATGCATATGTGAGTCATATCTACGGTATAGAATACATAAGGAATGGTGTATTCATATATTTGTTGCGCTCCCTTATAATCCCCTTCGAATATTTTTTGCAAGGAAATTAGTAGGTCGAGTCTCCATTTTGAAGCAATAGAATCAATGTCAAGCTTTCTACATAAACCTTTAAATTTGTATATAATGGAATCAAAGTCAGGATTCTGTTTTTCAGCT
>Ga0265301_10002455_pt1 | contig 21342 bp, 12 predicted proteins | sample AusTroGonzalo_MG_2_FD_193488 | JGI IMG/M metagenome (GOLD analysis project Ga0265301, IMG submission 193488) | Bovine rumen microbial communities from tropical cattle in Woodstock, Queensland, Australia - Gonzalo_04 | ecosystem: Host-associated > Mammals > Digestive system > Stomach > Rumen ... | reverse complement strand
TTCACCGCCTTCGCCGCCTTCATCGATTACAAATGTGCAACCTGCTGCAAACTCAGGAGTGGAGCCGTACTTGGTCAGTTTGCCGGTAACGGATACCTTGTCGCCAACTTTGGGTGCGTCAGCTTCGGTCTCACATACAGCGCGGTAAGCCTGAATAACCTCACCTCCGTCCTTGGTGTCAGCCATCCAGAACGAGATGTTCTTGTACTGGCTGCTCCATGCGGTCTTGATAGCAGTAACATAGCCCTGAACGGTGTATGTTGCGCCGTTGTTGTACTCAACGTTATCGCCGGAAACGCTCAAAGCAGCCTCGCGAGCCTCAGCGCAAGTGGTAATTGAGCCACCTTCGCCGCCTTCACCGCCTTCACCGCCGGTCTCATCGAGGGTGATTTCAGCATAATTATTGGTGCCGTCGTAAGCATAGGTCTCCAGTGTGACATTCAGCACATATGTGTTCTCATCTTCGTCAGCGAAGGTGCATTCGTAGGTGTAAGTACCATCGTCATTGCGTGTGATAACAAGGTCGGAGGTAGCGGTGCAATCCAATGCGGTTTCTTCATCGGTGTCCAGTTCAATAAACAGAATATCATCAGCAGTGTAGGTGCCGGCTATAGCCTTCTTGTTGGCAGCAGGAATACCGATATACAGGTCGGGGTAGGTAACAACCTCGGTAGTCTCGTCGTAATCCTTGTAGAGGTTGATCTGCCAGTAGTTTGTGCCACTTTCTGTGTAGTAGCCTACTTCCACGTAATCGACGTCGATCTCAACTTCTTCGCCCGGCTCTTTGTTCTCCTCAAGGTAGATGTAGCCTTCGAGTTGCTCCCAGCCTTCACCCTTGTCGGGGTTGAAGTAGATAGTCTTCTTGTCACCGGCAAATTCCTCGGTAACAACAAAGTTGTTGCCCATGCCTTGCGGATACCAATTATCGTTAGCGAATGTCTGGTCATCAGCCGAATAAGCTACCTTGAACTCGTCGTTAACAGCCAGCGCGGTAGTGAGCATGAACTCACCGGTCTTTTTGGGGTTAGCCACGAATTTATACGCTTCAGCGGGAGCCCAGTTGTTCATTGAACCAGCCAGGTAGTAGCCGCCGGGCTCAATAGTGCTTTCGCCCTCGAAGGTCACCTCAATCATATAGGCGCGCAGCTGCTTGCCTGCGGTCAGGGTAACGCTCTTGTTGTCGATATCCTCGATAACAACCAGAGGGTCGTTCAGGTCAGCCTTCTCGGTAACATCAGAATAGGAAGCACCGGTAGTAACTGTACCATGATCCACATTGGCTGTGAAGCCGGCTTTGTTAGCCTTACCAGCAATCACCACCTTGGTGATGTTTACATCAGCCGTAAGCTTAAGCGATTTACCTCCATACACGCGGAAATCAGCCGGTGCATTTTCCGTATTCAAAACACCGTGATAAGCAACACCGATACCCTCGATAGTCAGATTGATGTCCGACTCGGCGGTAACAGCCTCTTGGGTTGACGGATCAAGTGTGACAACACCTGCCATCATACTGCCGGCAAACAGCACGGCAGCAAAAAAAGAAAGGATTTTCTTCATTTTGTAGATTTATTAGTTTTAAAAAGGTTAATATAACATAATATGCATTCAAGCATGTATGTACGTGTTTTTCATCAAAGGACTACAAAGGTACGGCAATTTTCCGACATTTGCAAATATATTGTTATTTTTTTTGCAAATATATGCTGTTTTTAAGTTTTTGCATTCATACATGGCAAAAACAAGAGGGTGCACCCTTGCGGATACACCCTCGATGTAATCAATCCTGAAGGATCAGAATCTTACGCCCAGCATGTTTACAGCCTTGCCGTCGCGGATAATCAGCACTTGTCCGTCACGGACAACCTTGACAGCCTTATTGGTATCGGTGATGTTGTCGATAGCGGAGATTACGCCCGGCACAACCATCGTAACCTGATAGAGGGTGTTGTTCGAGCAGAGCAGCTCAGCGGTGATGATGTATTCGCCTTCGCCCTCACCGGCAGCAATCGTAAACGTACCACTGTAAACAGAAGTGGTGGTCTCACCTACGGTTATGCTCGTTTCGGCATACATGCTCTCCAGATCATTTTCGGTGTACTCACCTACGATGTCCTCGGCACCCTCGGCAGTCCAGAAACTGAGTGTAACCGTTACGCCATTGGCATCGGTGCCGTATACGGTGTACAAGTCCCAATCAGCAAATGTATCGTCGAGCACAGCATCGTCGATGCTTACCTCAACGGTCTGCTCGGCTGTCGGACGAACATACGTGATGTTGATGTTATAGGTGAAGCCATCAGAGCCGACGATTGTACCCACGAAGGATATATTACCTGTCTGCTCGTCAACGCTTACGGTGATCGAACCCGACTCGAAGAGGATATCCTCTTGCGTTTCGTTGAGCACCAGACCCGAGTAGTCAGGATCCAGATCATCAACGGTATAAGTGCCGGCCACTTGTGTTGCGCCGTCTTCCGGTGTGCAGATATATATGGTGTACTCCTCGTTGTCAGCCATCAGCTGCCACCAACCTTCATCTGCGATAGCGTCCACCAGGGTCAGCTCGGAAGAAGTGATGGTGATATCCAGGGTGAACTTGGCGCGTGCGGGCTCAACGTAGTTCTCCGGCTTGGCTATACCAAAGGCATCCATAGCGAAGTAGGCGGGAGTGTTCATGCCCCAGTCGCCGGTATCCGAACTGCTCATGCTGAAGATCACGCCGTTGATCTCGCCCAGTCCGCTCAGGTCAACGTAGGTCCAGTCCTTTACGTATTCGCCGTCCTTGGCCAGGTAGAAGTCAACCGAATTGCCGGCTTCCGTGCCGTTCAGACCGGTGATGGTCAGCTTGAACCAGTCACTTCTGCCGAACTTCTTGGCGAAGCCGTCGCCGTTGCACATGGAGCTGACGGCGTATGAGTTGTTGTTTACGAAGAAGCCGTCAACGACTTGCTTGTCGAACTTAACAGTGTCAGCACCATAATAGCACTGGTTCCAAACGGCGAAGTTAGTACCCTCGTATGCGCCACCGCTGGCGGAACGATAAGCGTCGTTGTAGCCGTTGAACTCCGTGGAGGTCTCGTTGGTTACTGTCCAAGCCGACTTGTAGTACTCGGTGTAGTACGACATGAAGGTGAAATCACCGCTCTTCCAGGTGTGCCACTCGTTCTCCTCATCCGGTTCGTCAGCGCCAAACCAGTTGCTCTCTTCGGCAGTCAGGTTGATGCCGCCTGCCTCGTTCTCGAAGTCAGCCTTATTGCCCGGACGAGTGATCTTCAGTCCGTCCAGACCGAAGTACATAGCTGTGTTAGCGCCCCAGTCACCCTTATCGCTGGTAACCATAGTGAATTGCAAGCCGTACACCTCGCCCAGCGAGCTCAGGTCGCACTTCTCCCAACCACGGTTAACTGTCCAGTCAGCCTCGTTCTCGCTGCGGTAGTCAGCCAGGAAGAAGGTAACCTGCTTGTCCTCGATGGCCTCAAAGCTGTCGTTAAGACCTTGAATGATAACCACGAGACTGTCTCCTGCTGCGAACGGACGTGCTGCGCCGCCACCCTTCAGGATGTTGTCAAGCGTCCATGAGCCGTTGCACAGATACACTTCCTTAGCTGTCCAAGGATATCCGTCGCTGAAGATAACCTGGCATACGGGGCCCATACCGTCCATGGCGTATGCCTGTATAAACGGTGTGCCCTTGCCTGCCAAGCCGCCACCTGCTACGCAGTGGAACTGGTCTTTCAGCACTTCGTACGTCGTGTCGGCAGATGAGCCAATGGTAAATCCATACCAAAAATCATACTCCTCCCACGCACCATGCATGAATGACATCACGTTGAAGTCGATGGTAGGGTAGTCCTCACTGTACGTGCCTACCCACGTACCGTTCTCATCGAACTCCAGCACTTCCGGATTGATCGGATGAGCCGGATCGAGAGTAACGGTCTTTGCGTGCAATGTGCAGGCTAATGCCATTGCACCGAAAAGAAGAAAAATCTTTTTCATTTGTTACTGAATTTGATTAGTTAAAAAAATGTTAATTTTAAATTCTTAATTTTTAATTACTTTCCGTCCCAATGTTGTATATGTTTGTTTGCCTCGGATAATCAGCAGTTGTCCATCGCGCAGCACTTTCTGATTGCTGATTTCTGATTGTTGACTGTTTTCCACTCCCGTCTCCTCCTTGGCATCGGGGTGTAGGTCGCGGGCACCTTTGATCTCTGTGGATGTCTCGCCAATCATGCCGCATTGCTGGTGCAGCGCGGTATAAACCCTGACAAAGTCAATTGTCTTCAGGTGCACCGGCGTTCCGTTCGCTCGGACAGCCCAGTCAATATTCAGTCCCGCCAGGCTGCACGTGTCGGGATAGTTGTCCGCATAGCCGTAGGCATACGGGTAGAGTACGTACTGGTTGTTCACGTACGCATAGTTGTCCGGCAGACGCGAACCGGTAAACACCAACTGGTCACTCTCTATCCATTCGGGATAGTACGCCTGCTTGTGGAAGGATATTTTAACGATGTACCCTTCGTCGCCAGTGTTATCCTCCCAGTGGACAAAGGTCGTGTCAATGCGGAACTTCTGGTTCGGGTCAGGTGTTGCCACATGGTCTTCTGCCGGACGCGTGTAGGTCATCTGATAGCCGTGTCTGGTTGCAGGGTTGGTATATTCCGAACCGGCAAGTTCGTACCATTCGTCATCGGGCTGACCGTTGCCGTTGGCATCCACACTGACCATCACTATTCCCGGCTCGCACGAACCGCCGCCTGCCGCACCCAGCGCGGCGTTTGAGTAGAAGGCATTGCCCTCAACGATGAAGTCATACTCGCCGGCAATATTCACTACCGGATGGTCGAAATTGAACGTCACATAACCTCCCCAACCGCCGAGACTGATCAGGCCGCGAGCGTTGTTAGCAATCTGTTCCTCAACCTTCCGGCACATGGTATCCGCATCGTCGCCCTCTTCGTATGCAGGCATTGTGTTGACAAACTGCCCGGGTGCCGGAACATATTCCCACACATGCGATAGATAGGGCGAGTTAGCACCTTGCACCGCAAGTGCCAACGCGCAAAATAATATCGTTATTTGATACTTAACCATCTAAATAATAAATGTTACTTGTTAGTTTTGCATTGTTTAACAAACGTTATATGTGCGGGAATGTCGCCTGTTTGTACCGACCATTTCAGCCCACCGTCAGGCGAATAGCAATGTAGCATGCCCGGATTGACATAGTTCTTGGCGTCCGTCACGAAGATTTCCTGCGTCACAGGATTGACCTTGATGCCGTACGGTTTGGCAATCATTGATTCGCTGCCATCCGTGATAAATTTTTCGCAAACCACCTCGCGCGTGCGTACATTAATAATAGAATAGGATATCTTGTCATCCATTTCTATGTAGTCCCACGCCGTTGCACAGGCGTAAAGCGAATCGCCGGCTATATCCAAGTCCGACACAGCGATGCCAAGTGAGGCAATCACTTCGTCGGATTCAGTATCGATGCAAAACAGCTTTGCCGGCATATCATAGTAGTCTCCTCGCGAACTGACCCACAGCTTGCCGTACTTGTCCGCACGTACACGGTGAAGGTTCTTGGCAACAGCAATGCGCTTGATTTCCTTGAACGTGGTCAGGTCAATGACCGAAACAGTACTGTCGTAGTCAGGCATCATATATCCGCCGGAGTTGGCGACGTATAGCTTGTTGCCTACCACCGCCAGTTCGTCAGGCTGGTAGCCCACCAGACAGATTGTGTCAATCTGCAAGGTTGTTGTATCGAACCGTGCGACATAGCCTATTTGCGCATGCGAAGCATCCAGCGACACAGGACCGGCATACGAGGTGACATAAGCGTACTGGCCGTCAAAACAGATATAACGGCAGTTGGGTATATTCACCTGACCGATACGCTTGCATGTATTTGCGTCCAACACTTCGACCTTGTTCGAGCAGTTGATGACGGCATACATCCGGCCTCCGTATATCTGCAGGTCATTGCCGACATCACCGAGTTCCTTTGGTACATCAGGATTAGCTTCAGCATAGATGTTTCGGCGGTAGGTGGCGGTGGTGTAATCATAGTAATCCAATGTGGATTTATTCGAGCCCATGTTTCCTTCGTTGAGCAGGTAGAAACCGATGATTTCTGTATGTGTGGTATCACCTTTCCGCTCCTCTTCCGGTGGCGTAACAGGTTCATCCGTACGGCAGCCAGCTATCAGCAGACTGGCTAATGCTGCGTATATCAGTTCTTTCTTCATTGTCAAATGGTGATTCGTATTATACCTTTGCCATTAATACCTGGCATCGGATAGTTCAGTATAACATCGTATTGCTGGTTGAGCATGTTGTTGATCTCTATGGCGAAGTGCATCCTCGGCGAGTAATCAGGCTTTTGTCTTTCGACTGCTATCTTCCGCGCAATGGGCAAATCGTAGGATATACTCAGGTCGTGGGTGTACCACGGCTGCTCGTGGTTGGCTGGGATGTTGGCGGAGTTGTGGTAGCGTTCGCCCACGTAGATGAACGCGTAGTTGAACGACAGTCCCTTCCACATCAGGTTGACGGTAGCCGATCCGGAGTGCCACGGGATATAGGCTATCTGTCCGCCGTAGGTCAGTTCGCCCGGCTCGGAGAAGTCCTGCGCCTTCTGGTACGTGTATGCAGCACAGACGGTCAGCAACACCTCATGCGTCAGGTCCAGCGTGGTGTAGGCGTTCACATCGCAACCGCGTATCTCCACGTAGCCGAGGTTCATCATCTGCCAGCGGTACTGGCCGTTGCCCTTGGGGATGGCAACTATCTTGTTCCTGACCTGATTGAAGTACCCGTCCGCCCTGACGCTTACCGCGCGGCACACACCTTCCTGCCAGCGTTTGTCGTACTGCACGCCGCCGTCGTACTGGGTTGTGTATTCGGGCAGAAGAGAGATGTTCCCGACGTCGGTGTAGTACAGGTCGTTGAACGTTGGCATACGGAAGATGCGTTTATAGTATGCGCGGAAGAAAAGTTCTTCTTTCAACAGGGGCTGGTAACTCACGAACACCGCCGGTGTGAACTGCGGTTTCTGTTGGTATGCCGTAGGTGTGGCGATTGTGGGCTGGTGTATCTTGTCGTGGATGAACGTGCCGAGCACCGACGCTTGCGCCTTCAGGTACTTCCAGTAGAATTGTGTGGCCGCTGCCGCCAGTACGGTGTTCCGTTCGGGGAAGACGAAGTTGGCGAGGTTGCCTTGAAGGTAGTTCCACTGCCAGTCGGCACTGAGCGATACATCCCAGTTGATATCGTTGTGCGGCACAAGCCCCTTGACGCCTACCACCGCCAGGCGGTGCGCCATTGACAGATAGACCTCCTGCTGTGTGAAACTGTTGTCGATGTACATTAGCGTAGTGTCGGGGTTGAGGTAGCGCATCCAGTCGTTGGAGTATTTGGCGTTCACCTGCAGGTCATAGCCCTTGGTGATGCGCTGGGTGTAGTTGCCCTGCACAAAGGCGTTCCTGTCCCACTGGCGCTGGGCGTTCGTCCATACGTTGTTCACTATAGCTCCCGGGATGCCTTTTTCGCTCTGGTAGAAGTAGCCCTTGACGTGCCACTTGCCTTCGGGCAGGTAGCCGAATAGTCCGAGTTCGGCACGTACTGCCTGTACGTCGCCGTTCTGGCGTACGGCTGTCGTGTCCCAGGCTACCCTACCGTTGGGCAGCACCTTGCGGTAACGGAAATGATAGCGCCCGTGGGCATAAGTGTATTCGGCATTGGCGGAGAGGTGAATATTGTCCGTCAGTTTCTGCTCGTATAGGATGGATGGGTTAGCCAGCCCGAACGTGCCGGCTTTCATCGTGATGCTCAAGTTATAGTTTTTGCCGCCGGTGAACTTCGGCCGGCGCGTTTTGATATACAGCGTACCTGCACTGCCGTAGTCCTTTGCCGGCTGGAAGATTTCGGACTTCTGTCCGTTATAGAGCGCCAGCTCCTCAATGTTGTCCATCGAGAACTTGCCCAGATCGACCGTCCCGTTCTGTGCGTTGCCGATCTCTATGCCGTCGTAGAACACGCCCAGATGGTTCGTGCCCATCGAGCGGACGTCAATGGTTTTCATGCCTCCTACGCCTCCGTAGTCCTTGATCTGCACGCCGGAGAAGTACCGCGCCGCATCCGCTACACTTTGTGTGGACAGGCCTTCCAGTCGTGCGCCATCAAGTTTCTGCACAGGAATGACCGGTTCTTCGCGCCTGCGGGCAGTGACCTCCACCTCGTCAAGATTGAACTGACGGGTAAGACTGTCCAACTGTTCGTCGGATACAAGCGTAACTGCACCCGTGCCTGACAGGGTGCACACAACAAAATACACTATGAGAAACAGTTGACGTTTCATTCTGACCGATCCTAATCCGCGAGGACATAAATTCTGATGGCAGGTCTTCCGGCTTGTCTCCCATGCTCTGGCCTTCCCGTCGTGTGACAGTGACCGTTTGGACGTAGAGTTAGGTTGCGAGACTTACGGCTGCGGGACAGCGACTGACTTGCACAGTCTTCCCTTTTAATCACCTGAAACGGAACGTTCAGGTGAACCATCTTCCGGCATTGTTCCAAATCGGACGCAAAGGTAAAAAAAAAAATCCACATATGCAAATATATGTGGATTTTTTATGAAATATTAAATGTCGCAATTACAAATAAGGCAACAAACGATAAGTAAGGTAGCCTGCGTAGATGAGCAACAACAGAGCGCCTGACCAGCGTTTGACCTGACGTTCATGGTTCATCTTGACGAACAGCCATACAAGTATACTGCCTACAGCAGCAGCCCATGCGTCAATATTAATGCCGTCGTAAGCTGGCAGCGGACGAACGGTAGCGCTGGTTCCCAGTACAAAGAACACATTGAAGATGTTACTGCCGATAACATTGCCAAGGGCTATGTCGCAGTTATGCTTGAATGCTGCAATGGCGGATGTCGCCAATTCGGGCAGCGAGGTTCCTAAGGCCACAACAGTCAGACCGATGACAGCCTCTGATACGCCGAGGTTGGTGGCAATCTGTACGGCTGACTTCACTATCATCTCGCCGCCAATCACCAGTCCGGCCAGACCGACCAGCACCAGTACAACAGCTAATCCTATTCCGATGGGTTTGGTTGGTTCGGCAACAGCATCTACTTCGTCGGGATGATCCTTGGCATGGCGGAACGTGTTGTACAGGAAGTAACAGAACAGCAACAGCAGGATAATTCCTCCCATACGGGTTATGCCTCGGCATTCCTCACCAAACGGTGAACGGACTGCCACAAAGGCGAACACGAGAACGCCGGCGATGATGGACAGGGGGATATCAAAGTTACGCGAACGTTCCTGCGAGGTCACAGGCCATATGAGTGCTGTCACACCCAGGATGACAAACGTATTGATGATATTCGAGCCGAGGATATTCGTAATAGCCAGGTCGGTTGAACCTTCCGCAACAGAAACCATATTCACCACGAACTCGGGCATCGAGGTGCCGAACGCTACAACGGTCAGACCGATAACCAGATCACTGATACCAAAGCGCTTGGCGACAGCCGATGCACCATCCACAAGCCAATCCGCACCCTTCACCAGCAGTACCAGACCGATAATGAGCATGGCTGCAAGCAGATACGGATTGCCGAGGCAATATGCTAACAGATTATTCATATAGTAAAAAGATAAAATCGAAAGACGAAGTCCGACTAGTCTTTGCCCTTGCAGCGTATGCGGCTTATACGTTAAACAGGAAGTGCATGATATCACCGTCCTGCACCACGTAATCCTTGCCCTCTACAGCCAGTTTGCCGGCCTGACGGCAAGCAGCTTCGCCGCCTAAGGCAATAAAATCCTCGTATTTGATGACCTCGGCACGAATGAATCCGCGCTCAAAATCCGTGTGGATCACTCCTGCGCACTGCGGTGCTTTCGCTCCTGCACGGAACGTCCAGGCGCGTACTTCGTCGCTGCCGGCTGTAAGGAAAGTGCGGAGGTTAAGCAGTGCATATGCCGCCTTGATCAACCGGTTGACACCGGATTCCTGCAAGCCGATCTCTTCTAGGAACATCCGGCGCTCCTCATACGTTTCCAGTTCGGCAATCTCGCTTTCTATCTTCGCTGCCACCACCAGCACCTCGGCCTGCTCGTCTTTTACCGCCTCGCGTACCTGATCAACATAGGCATTACCGTTGACAGCCGATGCCTCATCAACATTGCACACGTACAGCACGGGTTTGTTCGTCAATAGGAACAAATCATGTGCCGCCAGTTCCTCGTCTTTGTTCTGTAGTTCGACCGTACGCGCTGACTTGCCCTGCGACAGCGCTTCACGGTAGCGGATAAACAGGTCAAGAGCGGTTTTTGCCTGTTTGTCGCCACCTACGCGTACCTGTTTCTCTATTTTCTGGATACGACTCTCGACTGTCTCCAGGTCTTTGAGCTGCAATTCGGCATCAATCACCTCTTTGTCGCGCACCGGATCAACCGATCCGTCCACATGGATCACATTACCGTCGTCAAAACAGCGTAGCACATGGATGATCGCATCTGTCTCACGAATGTTGGCTAGGAACTTGTTGCCTAACCCTTCACCGTTGCTGGCTCCTTTCACCAGTCCGGCAATATCTACAATCTCCATCGTGGTAGGTATCACGCCGCGTTCGGGGTGGCATAACTCGCCCAGCCGGTTCAGACGCTCGTCAGGTACGGTTATCACACCGAGGTTGGGCTCTATCGTACAGAAAGGGAAATTGGCGGACTGAGCTTTGGCGTTGCTCAAACAGTTAAAAAGGGTGGATTTGCCTACATTCGGCAATCCTACTATACCGCATTGTAATGACATTGTTTTGTATTGTTTAGTTTTTCCGGTAGGACTGACTCATGCAGTCTTGCTAAAAACCGGAATAAACGACTTCCAGTTCAAGTTTGTAAGTCGGGTGTTGTGCGCTGTATATTTCTGTCGCGGTGAGCGACTGGTTGTATTCGATATCCGTAATCGTGTAAGAGGATGTAGTGGTGGTTGTGCTTACTGTTACCGGCACAAGCAGCATGTCCAGTGTTTCGAAGCGGTCTTCACGCAGCTGCTTGGTCAGGATGGTGGACAGGTCAAATTCGTAGGAATATGTGGTTACGTCGAGCGTGTCGGTACTCGCCTCAAGCGTGGCGTACATCGCTATACTGTCTGACAACTCGATATTATCGCTGAAGAATAGTTCAAGATCGCTCTTCCGGATTAGAAGCATGTTCTCTGCAGGCTGGGCCCAGTTGTCGCGCGTACGTTTGGAGTCGATGCCGTCATAATAATTCAGTACGGGCAGGCTCAAGCGTGCGCGATTAACGTACGCGCGTCGTGTGCCCAACGACTGAGTGATGGTCTCCTTCATCGATGCCATGGGGAACGACAGTTGGGTGTATATATGTGCCGGCGAAATGATGAAAGTGGTGTCGGTGTTCTTCTCCAAAGCCTCCAAATCACTCTCCTGCCATATGTAACGGTTCAGTTGCCGTACTTCACGGTTGGCGTACAGACCTTTCATGTCTTCCTCAACAATAGTATCTACGCCTGCGCGTACGTATGGGAAATGGTAGTATATGCCCATGTTCACATCCATGATACTCAGTAGGGTCGCACCACCGAACTCTGTAGTGATATATATGCCTCCGAATAGTTGGTTGAATGCTTCTTGCGACGAGAAATCATTGGCGGCAAACACTTTCTGCGCCCACTTCTCGTTCAACCGAAGGGTGATGGTGGGTAGGTAGCCGCCTGTAGCAGAGTAATAGGTGCTGTCGGTGTACCGCTTGGCTGTTATGACTGCTGGATGGTCAAGCATGCAGGTAGAATCCTCCAGACTGCAGAAACGGCTAATGGCTGTGTCGCTCCGAAGGGGTTCGCTATAGGAAAAAGTCCCTCTGTCCATAGCATAAACATTGATGGCAAGAGGTGAGTTCTCGTCACCCTGTGCGTAACGGTAGTATAGGAACAGATATACTGAATCCAACACCGCTCCTTCCGGGTAACTGAATCCTACCGGACAGGCCAATTGGGTGAGCAGGTCGGCATGAAGATGGCCGTATTTGCTGTCTAACTCACCCAACATAAAGGAATCAGGCGTGGCTGTAACAGAACCGCCACGCACCAGAGATGAGGCCAAACTGAATGTGTCTGCACGTACGATAACGGAATCCTTTGACTCCAGTACCGCTGAGCCGGCACTAACCACATCGTCCTTGCACGATGAAAAACTTGTCAGCAGAACAGCTAACAGCCCAAAAACAATCTTCGTCTGACGTGTCATTGTTTCTCAAGCATGTCGTTGTACAGGGCAGTATATTTGTCAGCATCGACGCCTGCCATATTATGGATAGGCTTGCCCCTGTTTTCGGCGTAATTAACCAAACGGGAGTTGTATTGGGGGGTGGTGATGATCACTGCATCCGCATAATCGATGGCAAGGTGCATCAAATCTTCGTAAGATACCGGCAGACCTGCTATCGAGCGCACATCGCTGCCCAGAACACCGTCAATAACCAGCTTTTCTGCAAAGTGCGAACTGAAAGGCGACTTGTATTCGCTGTCATCCAGCGCAACTATAACCTTTGAGTCCGCAAAGAACGGTGTGCTTCCGAACGCTTTCTTAACATACAGCGGAACAAGAGCCGACATCCATCCCGAGCATTGCACGATGCTTGGGGGCCAGCGGAGCTTCTCAACTGTCTCCAAAACGCCGCGGCAGAAGAAGATTGTGCGGATGTCGTTGTCGGAATATTCCACACCGAAGGCATCTTTTAAACCTTTGCGGTGGTGAAACAGATCTTCGTTGTCAATAAAATACACCTGAATGCGTGCCGACTGGATACTGGCAACCTTGATAAGCAACGGATGGTCTATGTCGCCGATGGACAAGTTCATACCCGACAGACGGATAACATCATGCAACTGATGGCGACGCTCGTTTATCTCCCCGAACTTCGGCATGAAAGTGCGTGTCTCGAAACCCTTGCTCTGACATATCTCAGGCAATATACGATTAAGCAAGCGTACAGGTGTCTGCTCTTCAAAAAAAGGGCTGATCTCCTGACTTACATACAAAATCCGATTTGCACTCTTCATAGCCTATCCTCCTGATTTTTGCCACATACACAAATTTTGTCATAATCCGTTCAAAATAGGCGCTTTGTGGACTAATTTAATGCAAAGGTACAAAAAAAAATCGACTTTTGCAAATTTTTTATCAAAAAAACTTTTATTTTTCGTGTATTTTTTGTAATTTTGTAGGTTTTTTGTTCAAGGAGGAATTTTGACCTGTAAAAATATATGCAAATAATTACTACAAAAGCGGATTTGGAGCGTACTGTCCAAGCCTGCAAAATGAAAGGGCAGACTATCGGTCTGGTGCCGACTATGGGAGCCTTGCATGAGGGGCATGCCTCATTGGTGCGCCGATGTGTCAGTGAGAACGATGTGACCGTAGTCAGCGTGTTTGTCAACCCCACGCAGTTCAATAACAAGGAGGATCTGCTCAAGTACCCGCGTTCTCTTGAGCGGGATGCTGAACTGCTCAATGGCATAGGAGCGCATATCGTGTTTGCCCCCTCACCCGAGGAGATGTACACGCCGGATGAGATGAACCGGACGTTCAAGTTCGATTTTGGAGGACTTGATACGATGATGGAGGGCAAGATGCGCCCCGGGCATTTCAACGGCGTGGTGCAGGTCGTTTCACGGCTGTTATATCTTGTACGTCCCGACAGAGCGTACTTCGGCGAGAAGGATTTCCAGCAGCTTGCTATCATCCGTTTTATGGTCACACAATCAGCTTTGGCTGGCACCTTCGGTGACTTGCAGGTTGTGGGCTGTCCTATTGTTCGCGAGGAATCCGGACTGGCATTGTCGTCGCGTAACGAACGGCTCTCCGCTGATGAGAAACAAACGGCTTTGAACATTTCGCGTATACTGTTCGCCTCGCTTGAATGGGCGAAAGAACCGGACGCAACCGTTCAGGCTGTGCAGCAGCGCGTCATTGAAACGATTAACGATGTACCCGGGCTTGAGGTCGAGTATTACCAGATTGTTGACCGGACGACGCTTCTGCCTACTGACACGTTCTGCAATGCCATTGGCTGCGTAACGGTGTATTGCGGTCCTGTGCGACTGATTGATAACATCAAATATTGATGCGGATACTGGTTGACAAATATATTCCATTCTTGCAAGGCGTACTGGACCGGTCAGCTGAAATCAGTTTCCTTGAACCCGAGCAGTTCACACCCGAAAACGTACGGGCGGCTGAAGCACTAATAATACGTACGCGTACGCGTTGTGATGCGGCACTGCTGGACGGAAGTCGGGTGCGGTTCATTGCAACTGCCACTATCGGAACCGATCATATTGACTTTGAGTACTGCAGGGCGCATGATATACACGTAGCCAGTTGCCCGGGATGTAATGCTCAGGCGGTGTGCGATTATGTAGAGGAGGCGGTACGCACGTTCGCAATCGGGCATGGCAGGCATCCCGACGACTATTCGATAGGTATTGTCGGTGTCGGACGTGTTGGATCGAAAGTGGAAAAGATGGCCCTCGGTCATCATATGCAGGTGGTGCTCAATGACCCACCACGTGGAATAAATGGCGATGTAACCGCCTGTGACATAATAACGTTTCATACACCGCTCATACAGAATGGCGACTATCCGACATGGCATCTCTGTAACAAATCTTTCCTTGCACGCTGCAAACCTGACGCACTAATCATCAATGCTGCGAGAGGAGGAGTGGTGGACGAGCAGGCGTTGCTGGAGGGAACGCAACCGTTTGTTCTTGACACCTGGGAGAACGAGCCGGATATCAGTCATGAAGTGCTATGCCGGGCATGGCTCGCATCCATGCATATAGCCGGATACTCTGTACAGGGAAAACGTAACGCTTCACAGATGTGTCTGGATGCCTTGTGCGATTATTTCCGGTTGCCCGCGCGCCCAATTGTACTGGACAACGAAGTCCGGCAAGGTGACTGCGCAGAAGGATGGCTTCGGCGTATTTCTGACTGTCTGAAAGCGCAACCCGACAATTTTGAATCAATGCGCAAAAATTATAAACTACGATAACATGGCAAATTTTCAAAAACTTACACCACGGAGTGAAGACTACTCCAAGTGGTACAACGAACTTGTAGTAAAAGCCGACCTTGCCGAACAGTCCGCCGTACGCGGATGCATGGTGATCAAGCCCTATGGCTATGCCATTTGGGAAACTATTCAGGCTGAGCTCGACCGTCGCTTCAAGGAAAAAGGTGTGCGTAACGCATACTTCCCGCTTCTCATTCCCAAATCCTTCCTAAGCCGTGAGGCGGAGCATGTCGAAGGCTTTGCCAAGGAGTGCGCCGTGGTTACCCACCACCGCCTCAAGAACGACCCGAACGGTAAAGGGGTAGTCGTTGATCCGGATGCGCGCTTGGAAGAGGAACTTATTATCCGTCCAACATCGGAAACAATCATTTGGTCCACTTATAAGAACTGGATTTCGTCCTACCGCGACCTTCCGATTCTCTGCAACCAGTGGTGCAATGTAATGCGTTGGGAGATGCGTACGCGTCTGTTCCTTCGTACCGCTGAGTTCCTGTGGCAGGAAGGACACACGGCTCATGCCACCAAGGAGGAAGCCGAGGATTATGCACGTCAGATGCTCGATGTATATGCTGACTTTGCCGAGAACGTTATGGCCATACCGGTCATCAAAGGTGTCAAGTCGCCCAACGAGCGTTTCGCAGGAGCGCTGAACACTTATTGCATCGAAGCCATGATGCAGGACGGCAAAGCCCTCCAAGCAGGTACTTCACATTTCCTCGGACAGAACTTTGCTAAGTCCTTTGATGTGCAATATCTGAGCAAGGAGAACAAGTATGAATATGTCTGGGCTACCAGTTGGGGCGTTTCTACACGTCTGATGGGCGCACTTATCATGACGCACTCCGATGACAACGGACTTGTCCTTCCGCCACATCTGGCTCCTATACAGGTGGTTATCGTGCCTATCTTCAAGAAGCAGGAGGACCTCGACAAACTGATGACTGTTGTCGGACCGCTGTTCGACCGCCTGAAGGCAAAAGGTATCCGCGTCAAACTCGATACCGACGACAAATCGACTCCCGGCTTCAAGTTTGCAGATTATGAACTGAAAGGTGTACCTGTACGCCTTGCAATGGGTGGGCGTGACCTTGAGAACGGAACGATCGAGGTTGCGCGCCGTGATACGCTTACCAAGGAAACGCTTACTCTGGAAGGTATCGAAGAGCATATTGCCGGTCTGCTCGAAGCCGTACAGCAGAACTGTTATCAGAAGGCACTTGATTTCCGCATAGCTAATACCAGGGAGGTCAACTCTTACGACGAGTTCAAAGAGGAAATCCAGAAGGGCGGCTTCCTGCTCTGCCATTGGGATGGCACGCCCGAAACGGAGGAACAGATCAAGAACGACACCAAGGCTACCATCCGCTGCATACCGCTCGCTCCGCTGCCCGGACATGAGCAGGAGGAGGGCAAATGTATGGTAACAGGCAAACCTTCTGCCGGACGTGTAGTCTTCGCTATCGCTTATTAATTAGGCTTTTGTCTTTTTACTGACATGAAACTGGTTTTTGCATCGAACAATTCCCACAAGCTCCAGGAGGTTCGCGCTATTCTGCCCGAATATGAGATACTCAGTTTGGAGGAAATCGGCTGCCATGCTGATATCCCCGAGACAGCAGATACGCTCGAGGGCAACTCGCTCATGAAGGCGCAGTACGTCTATGACCATTATCATTGTGACTGTTTTGCCGATGATACGGGGCTGGAGATTGAGGCACTCGGCAACCTGCCCGGCGTACGAACGGCACGCTGGGCAGGCGAACCCGCCAATCCTGTCAACAACAGAGCCAAAGCCCTGCGCGAACTTGCCGGTCAAACTAACCGCAACGCACGCTTCCGTACGGTCATTACCCTCATTCGTGACGGCAAGGTGGAGCAGGTCGAAGGCATAGTGCGTGGCAGTATAGCCAACAACGAATACGGCAGCGGTGGCTTTGGTTACGACCCGCTATTTATCCCCGAAGGTTACGATAAGACCTTTGCCGAACTGCCGGCTGAAGTCAAAAACACGATTAGTCATCGTGCACGCGCACTAATGGCACTCAAACAAATCCTTTGATACAATGAAACGACTGACATACATCTTTGCCATTCTCGCAATCTCGATAACCACGTATGCACAAACGTGGAGCACACATTTTGCATATAATAGTGTCAACCAGATAACTGCAGGAGGGGGAATGGTGTATGCCGTTTCTTCTGGGGCGTTGTTTGCTATTGATATGCAGTCTGAGAAGATTCGTACGTATAGCCATCAGGATGGCATGCATGGTACGGATGTCGCATGCATCCAGTGGCTGGAATCGGTTAAATCTCTGATGATTGTGTATGCCAATGGCAAGATGGATATGTTCAGCAACGGACAATTCCGCTATATTCCTGACCTGTATAACAAGGATGTAACGTTCAGCAAGTACTGTCATTCTGTCACACTGCACGATAGTATTGCATATATGGCGATGGATTACGGAATCCAGACCTTCCATATTCGCAAGCATGAGTTTATTGACTCGTATTTCATTGGTCCTAATGCTAAAGAGGTACCGGTGTACAGTATTGCGCTTACCGACAAAACGATCTATGCCGCTGGCAAATCCACCCTTTATACAGCCTCACTTGCAGATAATATCGTGGATTATGCATTCTGGTCGCAAATATCCTTGCCTGCAAGCGGGGATATTCAGGGTATAGCTCAGGCTGGTGGGGTGTTGTATATGTTGCAGGGCAATACCTGCTACAGGTTGCAGAATTCCCAATGGCAGGCGATTGATGACAAGAAATACAGTGCACTAAGCGTAGTGGATGGAAAGATTTTTCCGGCGGCTTATCCGGCTTTGTCTGCTGACGGACTGTGGATGGCAGCTGGCGAACAGGGTGTACTGCGCCAGATGGAGACTGGTGAGCAGCTGGTTTACAAATTGGATGGTCCGCTTAACAATACACCCTATCGCTTGCATTTTGACCAGAATCAGCTCTTCATGCTTGCAGGAGGCCGATGGGCGGTGCAGAACTGGACGCCTGGATGCGTTATGCGTTATGATGGTTCCAAATGGCATAACATCACACGTCAGGATATAATTAATGCGGTCGGAGATAATTGCTATGATTTTATGAATGTGGCGGTTGACCCGGGGAATCCGGATCATTATTTCGTCACTTCGTACGGTACGGGTATGTATGAGTTCCTCAACGACAAATGTGTCAAGCGCTGGAACACTGCCAATTCAATTTTGGGAGCTGCGGCTGCGAATAATCCCGCACGCTACACTCGTACTGATGGCGCCATTTACGACGCGCAGGGCAACCTTTGGGTCATGAATACGGGCAACATTGAGCATAATATTGTCATCTTTGCTGCCGATGGTTCGCAAGTGGGGATGAACGTCAACAATGATGACGGTTCGCGTTTTATCATCAATACAGCCGGGCAGTTTGTCTTTGACAACCGGAACGCAAACCATGTATGGGCACTCGTTCCGCGTGGCAATGAAACAGAGGCGGGACTGGTACTTATTGACACGAAAGGTACTGTAACAAATACGGATGACGACCGCTCCCTGATCCGTACTCGATGGACGGATCAGGAGGGCAGCACCATTACGCGGAGTGCGCTCTTTGTGATGCGTCAAGATCGGCAAGGCAATATATGGCTCGGGTCGGAAGACGGCATTTTGATAATCCCGGCTGACGAGGATTATTTTACATCTGACAGATGCCGAAGGCTGCATGTTTTTGACGCCGAAGGCTCCCTTCTGTTTAACGAGGAGTCCGTCAACGATATAGTATTTGACCATCTTGACCGTCCTTGGATTGCTACCAAGAATACGGGAGTATATGTATTGTCTGCTTCAGCAGACTCGGTCGTGGAGCATTATGTGATGGACAACTCTGCTCTGCCGTCTAACTCGATTCTGTCGTTGGCGTATGACGAAACGAACCATCGGATGTATATCGGTTCCGGCTTGGGACTTGTTTCGTATTCCGACAGGGCAAGCGATGCTGATGCGGGGGACAACAGGTATGCTGAACCGATTGACATTGGATCAATGATGCAGTGGACAACACATTTTGCTTATACCGATATTGAAGATATTCAGCTATCGTCCGAACACGTTTATGCTCTTTCGGAAGGCTCACTGTGTGCAATCAACCGAAATGACGAATCGCTCACCTATTTCTCCAAACTTAATGGTTTGAATGGCTCGTCCATCAATAGCATTAAATACGATAACTTCACACAACAGCTTGTTATAACTTACGACGATGGAATGATTGACCTCATGAACACCAACGAGGACATCCATTCTATTGCTGACCTTTACCTCAAGCAGAACAACACTTCCAAACTAGTGCAGGATATAGCTTTCCGCGATGGCAAAGCTTATATGGCGATGGCGTTTGGTATAATGGTGGTGAACCTCCGTAAGCAGGAGATAAGCGACACCTATTATATAGGTGATCTTGGCAGCGAGTTGTCAATCAAGGCAATAGCGGTGATAGGCGATAGTATATTCGCCGCATCCGGTGATCGGCTGTATAGCGCGCATATCAACGATAATCTGGTGGATTATGCTGTCTGGCGTTCGAGGAAGTATCCGACAGATATCACATGTCTGCTTAACCATGAGGGCGAATTGTGCATGCTCATGGATGGTGTTATTTATCGTGGAGGAAAGCGTATTGCTGCATCGGAAAAGTTTGTGTCTCTGTTCGCTTATCGCAATAGTATGCTCGCGCGTACGGAGCAGAAAAAGATATATGAAGTTTCGGCAACTGCTGCTACTGAACTGACTGATATCTCTGCCTATACGCCGTATTGTGCAATCAAGGACGGAAACACATACTGGCTTGGTACTGCTGATGGCGTTTTGCATCTGCTCGAGGATAAATCCGTACAGAAGTACCAACCCGACGGCCCCTTGTCCAATCGCCCGTATTCGCTCACTACCTTTGGTTCTGAACTATGGGTATTGCCAGGTGGACGATGGGCATCTGGATTTATGCGCGTAGGACAGGTTATGTATCACAACGGCAAGCAGTGGGATAATATTTCCTACGACGAGATTTGCCGGCGGCTTGGATCCAAACTTTCGCTTTATGACTTCGTACACGTTGCTGTCGATCCGGCTGACTCCAAGCATTTCTACGTGGCAAGTTACGGTACGGGACTCGTGGAGTTCTTTGCCGACGGTACAGCTAAACGGTTCAATCACACGAATACCAACGGTAAACTAACAACACTCACTACGGGTAGTAATAGCTACCGTTTCTGCCGCATTGACGCTCTCACATTGGATGCCGACCGTAACCTATGGTTTGTCAACGTGGGCGCATTGGCAACCAACATTCATGTTATCGATCCGAATAATCCTGATCCTAAGAACTGGCACTCGTTTAACCTTTATCAAGGAGGACAGCGTATAGTGCTCAACTTGGCAAGCAAGTTCCTCGTGGATAATCGTAACCAGAACTACAAGTGGATTGCCAGTCCGCGTGAGCAGGCTGGAGTTGTATTCATTGACGATAACGGAACACCCTACAAAAATTCTGATGACAATGTGACCTTCCGTTCAACATTTGTTGACCAGGATGGTAAGAGTATTACATTAGGTCGGTTGTTTACTATCGCACAGGACCATAACGGCGATATGTGGTTCGGTACAGACGAAGGGTTGCTTATTATTGACGCATCTACTAATCTGCTCAAATCCAACGCTTGCAAACGATTGAAGATCTCCCGACACGATGGTACGAATCTTGCAGATTATCTGCTTGGTACAGAGCAGATTAATGCCATCGAGTTTGCCGGAGGAAACCGCGTGTGGATCGGTACCGAAGCATCAGGCGTGTACCTTGTACACATGGTCACCAAGGAGGGGATATACGAACCCGAAATCCTTGCACACTTTACCACGGTTAACTCGCCTATGCCTTCTGACAATGTTTTGTCTATCGCAATTAATGACGAAAACGGTGAAGTGTATATTGGCACGGCCAAAGGATTGGTTTCATATCGGGGCGACGCTACTGCACCAAATGACACGTTCGCAGATGCATACGTCTATCCTAATCCTGTTCGGCCGAACTACGAGGGGGTGATTACTGTCAACGGTTTGATGGACAACACTACTGTGTATATTGCTGATGCAGCAGGAAATGTGGTATGTCGTACGCATAGTAACGGAGGTACTGCTGTTTGGGACGGACG
>Ga0265301_10002450_pt1 | contig 21356 bp, 20 predicted proteins | sample AusTroGonzalo_MG_2_FD_193488 | JGI IMG/M metagenome (GOLD analysis project Ga0265301, IMG submission 193488) | Bovine rumen microbial communities from tropical cattle in Woodstock, Queensland, Australia - Gonzalo_04 | ecosystem: Host-associated > Mammals > Digestive system > Stomach > Rumen ... | reverse complement strand
AAGTCCCCAACACCCCTTTTCTTCTCGTTTTTAACATAGATTCGTTAGAAGGTTGTGTTATAATCTCTAATATATGGCGTTATATGAGTTCTTTTGTGTAAATTTGTGCCCGTGAAACGAAAATGACAGATTATATGGGAAGAAAAAGTTTACAAATAGTTTACAATATCCTCTTGGAGTCCCTTATAAATAGGGAAATCTTTGCTGCCGCCCAGGCCGCTGTTGAAGAATAGTTAGTGAACTCTAAGCATAATGTTGTTTGGGTGCAACATCCTTGATTATAAGGAGTTGCACCCATTCTTTTTTTTCAATGATTTAAGCGGAAATCGTCATGTGATAGCCCATGCGCTTCAATTGCATGGCGGCTCCCATCAGGTAGAGTTGGTGCAGACAGGCCACATAGCCGTTGAAAGCCTCTTTTGTACCAGGCTCCAGATGCTGGTGCATCAGGGCATTATAGATGCGGGAGGCACACTCGCCTGTGACCTTCTCCAAAAGGGTATAGTCAACCCCCTGCAGCAAGAGCACTTCCTCACGGATGTATTCATCCATGCTGTCATAGCCTCGCTTGTCGCGCATGTAGGCATAGAGGTCTTCGATCTTTGAATAGATATCCCATTCCGTGTCCCACATCTTGGCAACGGCCATACCGATATACATCATCCAGCCGAGTGATGCCGATGGGTAGTCCTGAAACTCCCTGATGCCATCGGGGATGTAAGCCTTGGCGATGCTTTTCCACTTCTCTTCGACATCGGGACATTCTGGCAAATGCTCGTCCACCTCGTTCATCGACAGCAGGAACTGGTGCAGGTCTTTTCTCAGTATCTCTTCAAAATTCTTATCGTCCATTTCACAAATACTATTAAATCCAAGGGCAAAGGTACGCATTATTCCCCGTTTTTTCGTATATTTGCAGCCATATTTAACAAATAAATCGAATTGGAGGCCTGATTATGGCATACACAGGACGCTTTGGACAGTCTGACGATTTCCGTCGTGAGGAACTGATACGGGTGATTGAGCATTCCGTGGAGAATCTGACTCTTCAAGAGTTGGAGGCTCTGTATTATGATATGTCGACGAAAAACTACATCAACGAATGAACCTCCCCAAGTTTATCATCACGATGGAAGGCTATTTTCGCCTTGGTATGGTCAACCAGCACAAACATCTGCTGAAGCCTGGTGACCAATGTATTGGCGGTGGTTATTATGTATTTGATTTCGTTTCAAATCGCATCATCCTTGACAGGGAATCCTACGACTTTGGCCGTCCCAAGTGGCATCTTTTAGATACATTGAAAGTTCCCTCAACCTATCGTGGCATGCGCATTGTCTATAAATACGATGATGGCTTCCACGATGATTTCAACGTCAGCGAAGAATTGCCGATAGAGTATTATGACTGATTATTAAATAGGAGGTTTGATTATGGCACAAAATGGTGAAAAGAAGGTTCTGTTGATAAACGGAAGTCCTCGTGATAATGGTAACACGTTCACGGCTCTGAATGAGGTGGCCAAGACGCTGAACAGCGAGGGAATCGATACTGAGATTATCGGCATCGGCAAACAGGCCGTACAGGGGTGTATCGCTTGTGGCATGTGTGGAAGGAATGGCGCAAGATGTACCTTCCGTGATGATTTATATTATAAGGTATGGCGATCTGTAAAGGATGGCATAGATGGATTAGTTGTTGGTTCGCCCGTCTATTACGGTGGCCCGAATGGTTCGCTCTGTGCCTTGCTCGATCGTGTGTTCTACTCACTAAGTGCAGAATTGCGTTTCAAGCCTGCTGCCAGCGTCGTGGTTTGTAGAAGGGGTGGGGCATCGGCAACCTTCGATCGTCTGAACAAGTATTTCACGATGTCGAATATGCCGCTTGTCAGTTCGCAGTACTGGAACATGGCATACGGCCAGACGCCAGGACAGGCAGCACAGGATGAGGAGGGTATGCAGACGATGCGGACACTTGCCCGCAACATGGCCTGGATGATTCGCAAACTAAATGTAAGCGAGGATGGACATCCTGAGTTGGAAAGTCCTATACGAACCAGTTTTATCAGATAATCTGGAATGGAACCGCTCTGTCTTTTCTGCTGAGAAGATGCGATAAAAAAAGGGAATCCCATCTCTGAGATTCCCCCGAGTCCTCTTTCGAGGCATATAGTTGAAACAAAAACAACACTTAACGACGACCTCCGAAGTGGCTGGAACCACCGTGATTGTTTCGTGTGTTCTTTGCATGCACCGCGTCCCTCTTGGCTGTGTGCTGAGCAATCTCGCGGTTCGGAGCCTTATGAGCATCGTGATGCTTGACTGCTGGAGCTGGTGCTGGCTTGTGCATGTGAGCATAGTGTGAGCCATGAACCTTGTTATGACCACCCCTGTAGGTTACGAACACTTTCGGATGTGCATTGTAGAAATGGCCTCTCTTATAGTGAGTGTATACTGCAAATGTCCAGCCGCCAGCCTTCCATGCTACGGGGCGATAGAAGTGGTTCAGAGCCACATACTTGTCATACTGCCACGGAGTCAGCACGAAACGGAGGTCTGCGTTACGACGATCCCACCAGATGCCAAACACGTCGCCATGTCCGTTCAGGCTCATCAGATAGTCGAGGTTGATCTCATAGGCTGCCTCATACTGTGCAGCGGTCAGGTCCAGTTCATAAGCCATTTTGTCGCTCAGGAACAGAGCCTCGTGCTTTGCTGCGTTATAGTTCATTGCGTTGGCCGTGATAGTCATCACCATCATCATTGCCATAATCATCATCTTCTTCATAATCGTACCTCCTATAATTAAAGTTCGACATTTATTTTCTTAATCACAGTGCAAAGTACGGCATTTTTCATGGCATTTCAAAAGGATTTTACCTAATCTGAGGGGTGGATTTCCCTAAAAATAAAGGGGGATTTTCCCCCCTCTGGCCGACTATGCGTGTGGCTCAACCCTCCAAATATCTGGGATAAATTGCACAAAAATGTGATGAGTGGTGGTTATTGTCGAAATTTTGCACTATCTTTGCACCCATGAATGATAAACTATAAACGAGATGAAGAAGATTGTATTCCTGATTATTGCAGCGTTTCTGTCGGCAATGGCCGTGCAGGCACAGACATCGCCTGAAAGCAAGAAAGATGTGGCTGACATCCGTAAGTTGTATGCCGAAGCCAAACAGGAAATGGAAGGTCTCGACAAAATGGAGCGTGAGGGACTGCCTCCCAACAAGACGGTGTTCAGCAGTCATTATAACGAGGCGGGTACTGGTCCGACAAAGGAAGTGATCACCTATTATTATAAGGTGGCTTTCGACGAAGAGGCGGAGATACCGTTTCACCGTCCGTTCTTTATTACTCGCAAATTCAATGTCGCTGCCGCAGAGCATTATCAGGAGTTCCTGTATGATAAGGCAGGCAATCTGAAATTCTTCTACGAGAAGAACCCTGATGGTGAGACACGATATTATTACTGTAAAGATGATGTATATGATATCGTCAAGGGCTTGATGAGTATGGATTGTGCTTTCGCTAGTCGGCTGAGTACAGAATTGATGAATGCTTTCAATATTATCAGAAACAGAAACTGGGACTAAGATATGATACAGCAGGTAGAAATCATCCTCCAACCCAAGCATCGCGGGTTTCATCTGGTGACGAGCGAGATTGTGCGACAGTTGCCAAAACTGCCCAATGTGGGCATTATGAATATCTTTTGTAAGCATACGAGTTGTGGATTGAGTATCAACGAGAATGCAGATCCTGATGTCCGCATAGATATGGAGACTATCTTCAACCGTCTTGTTCCAGAGAACAGACCAGAATACGAGCACACCCTGGAGGGAGTCGATGATATGCCGGCTCATGCCAAGTCAACCCTGAGCGGCGTTAGCCTGACCATCCCCATTACCAACGGACGCCTGAATATGGGAACCTGGCAAGGCATCTATTTTTGTGAGTATAGAAATTATGGTGGCGCACGAAAATTGGTAGTGACGATTATAGGGGAATAGGATTATTAGACATACTGGAATTGGTATTTTTTAGGTAATCAAACCAATTTCTGATTAAAAACGCTTGTTCTTTCAGAAAAAAGAACTATCTTTGCATCGTGATTCTTAGAATCGCCCGATAAGGTTCGCTTAGCCGCGATTAATTGGGAACTGGGGTGTGAATCCCCGACTGTCCCGCAGCAGTGAACTCCGTTATGGCTCCTAAGCATAAACGCCATTGTCCGTTTGGATGAGAAGGCGCTTGGGAGTGGAGGAAAGTCTGAAGACCAGCCTTCGTCGGTAAATAGTTGAACGACCCTCGATGTAAGGGCGTGAGACGCAAACAAACTTTTGTGGATTATGAAACATGAATCAATCGTCGTCGTGTACGACAGTTGTCAGGCTATTGCTGAAGAAATAGCCGACAAGTTGGGTGCTGAGACCGTCAGCGTCCAGAGTATGAACGTCAGGCAGATAGAGAACTGTCAGAGCCTGGTCCTTACCGTCGAATTTCAGGCTGATGGCCTGTTGTCACAACATTGGCAGTATGCCTCTCAGATGTTTCGCGGTACCAGCCTGAGTGGGAAGAATATCGCTGTGTTGGTGGCTTTGGGCAACAAACTTGACAATGGCACCAATGCCGAAGCGTTCTATAGTGAGCTCAGACAAAACGGGGCGCATATCGTCGGCGACCAGATCTATGCTGGTACATCCGAATGGAGTCTCGATAATTGGGTGTGTGCCATCTCACCAAACCTGTAACCCGTTAAAACACATTATTTATTATGATATACATCTTCATCGTAGCCTTCGAATTCCTGCTGGCTTTCATTGGTGTGGCTCTGCTCATTAGGTTCTACAATCATAAGGCGTAGTCTGTTCCGACACGATCATCTGCGATACCCAATTTCTGTATGCTGTCTATACTTGATGGCAGGATTATCGGCTGCAAAGATACAATAAAACACACAAAAACTTGGTACTTACAGATATTATTCGTATCTTTGTGGCAGATTATTGACAATAATATAACTATCGCTTATGAAACGACTATTACTTATCCTATCTATGGTATGCCTAGCCATTTCAATCTGGGCAGGACAGATTACCCGTGATGAAGCGCTTCGTAAGGCTCAGCAATTCCTTAGTCTGAAGGGATTGAATAATACGCTGACATCAGCAGAGACACAGATGTCGCGAAATCGTGCGCAAGGCAGCATACAGCCTGACTATTACTATGTGTTTAATGCTGAAGAGAACCAGGGTTTTGTCATCGTCAGCGGTGATGACCGAACCGAGACTGTGCTGGGATACGCCACATCAGGTCATTTTGATGTGGACAATATGCCACCAGCAATGGCGGACTTGTTAAAATACTACTCCCATCAAATAGAAGCCATACAGCGAGGCGCCTCTGTGTCATCACGACGTGCCAGTCATCCTCAGGTGGCGAACCTGATGACGGTGAAATGGAATCAGACGGAACCCTATAATAATAAGACTCCGTTGGGTTATTTCAGCAATTCGAATACTGGCTATCATTGCGTAACCGGATGCGTGGCAACGGCTATGGCTCAGGTGCTTTATCACCAACGTTTTGTGAATGCCACACAGGCTACGATTCCAGGTTATAAGAATCATTGGTACTGGCCATCACCAAGTGGAAATAAGTATGCTCAATTGGAGGAGATTCCTTCTGGTACTGCCTTAGAATGGAATAATATGGTTGACAACTATAAGACGGAGACCACTCAGGCGCAGCAGGATGCTGTGGCCAATCTGATGCTCTATTGTGGAACGGCCGTAAATATGAAATATAATCTTTATGAGGCAGGAGGAAGCAGCGCGTCTGTTTCTGATATTCCTGATGCATTCAAGAAGTATTTTGGCTATAGTAGAGGTACCAGATATGTTCAGCGGGGGGATTATTCTGATTCTGAGTGGGACAATCTGATTTATAATGAAATCGCATCCGGTCGCCCTGTGATTTATGGTGGACAGACGGCTAATAATGAAGGTCATGCGTTTATCGTTCATGGGTATGACGGTAACGGGAAATATGCCATCAACTGGGGATGGGGCGGATATCAGGACAACTATTTTACTCTTGATAACCTGAACTCTGATGATCAAGGTGCAGGTGGCGCCAGCGGTGGCTATAATTATAAGCAGGAGGCAGTCGTCTATCTTGCCAAGGATGATGGCACTTTCTCTGAAGTCGTAAAGGCTACTGTGGTGGAAACATTAATATCCAGTTTCAAAACGGACAGTAACGGAAATCTGGTTTGGCCTGATCAAACGGAATATGTTGCCGATAAGAACGCATGGGGTGGCGTTGGATTAACGTTGGCAATGAAGTATTCAAATCGTCTCGCCAATACCTATACGATGGAATTTGGATATGGTATATTGAACTCAAACGGGCAATTGGTTGGTGATGTGAAAAGTCTTGGCCAAAATGAAATTAAGAATGGTGTGCTATTGATTCGTGGTACGGGGTCAACCAACTTCGGAAGTAACCTTTCTGCCGGGAGTTATGTCATCAAGGCCTATAGCAAGGAAAGCACGGCATCAGAATGGCTGTTGTGCGATGATGCGGATAAACATGCGATTAGTCTGACAGTAATGGATACCAAGATGTCATTCAAGGTTGTTGACCTTACGTCGAATCCAGACCCTGATCCGGAGCCAGAGGTGACAGATGCCCAGCGCAATGAACTGAAAACCATGTTAGATGGATTGAAAAAATCCATTACGACCAAGCAGAATGCTGTTACAGCAAACACCAAGGAAATCAATGCTTTACAGAGCGTGTTGACTTCGTTTAGCGAAACAGTCAAAACTATCAGTACAAAGTCGGCTTCCCTGAAGAAGTTGGTTAATTCCAACAGTTTATTATCAGAAGCCCAAAAGACAGAATATCAGGATGCGATTGCTGATTTGGAGAAAAAGAAGGAGCAACTGGAAACAAAGATCGAACAGATATCTGCAAGATTGGATCAAATCAGTAAGGAAAACGAGAGCCTTAAGACCCAACTTAGCGCCGCTCTTACTTCTGTAAACGAACAGATCTCGGCTGTCAGTGATATCACGACTACTGCTGCCCTTGAAACGGCCAATGCTGAGGCAGCAGCACTACAGGGACAGATAAATGGCTATAACACAGATAATGTGGCGACTGCTATCCAAAACACTAAGAACGATGTTGTGGCACTTGACAATAACAGTCTGTCTGATCAGGTTACCACTTTAGAGGAAACTATTAATAAAGCCATCAAGGATGCGGAGGATGCTCAGAAAGAACAGGCTGAGAAACTGGCGAAAGCGAAGGATGATTGTAAGAAGGCCGTTGCAGCCTTGACTGAGGCTATCAATAGTCAGACTAAGAAGTATAATGAAATTCTGAAGAGTCTTACGAAACTGAATAATCAAGTGAAGGAGGTTGAGGGGGATATTAAGGCGCTTCAGGCTAAGGCTAAGGAACTCTCCGACATGATTGCTCAGTTGAAATCATCGTCGACCGCTCGTCATCGTGCCTCAGCGGATGACATTGCTAATTTAGAGAATGCCCTTGAAAAATTGAATAAACTGATTGAGAAACTTGAAGAATCCAAGAAAAAGGTAGAAGCAGAGATCAAGACGATGGAGCAACTTTGCAACAATGCCAAGAAGACAATCGATGAATCTGTGGCATTGCGCGATGAGGTACAGGCCAGATATGCTGCTGCCACCCAAATCGACGATGTGGAGGCGATGACCACTCAGGTGACAGCAAAGACAACGGTCCTGAATAGTGCGGCTGAAGGTTCCATCAATGCTGTGATTGCCGATATCAATGCAGGAATAGCCAAAGTAGAGAGTGAAATTGAAACCATCAATACCGATGTGGCTAAAGCCAATAGTTATGCAGTAGAGTTGGAAAAGGAAGTCGTCGAGGTCACCGGTATTGCCGACATCACCATCGATGAGAAAGAAATCTTGGGCCGTTATGATATGATGGGCCGTCGTGTTGACAGTACTTACAAAGGTGTCCAGATGATCAGGCTTAAGAATGGTAGAATAATCAAGATAAACGTTAAATAAACATTATTAATCCATTAAAAGAGTTGATTATGAAAAAGTTCATTTTGACAATGGCATTAGCCATTACCGCCAGCGTTTACACCGCTCAGGCACAAGATGTGATTACCGATCCCGTTGCCGCTCAGGCTCAGCAGGATGCTATCAAGGCACAGAAGGCTGCGGAGAAGGAAGCCAAGAAGAAGCAGAAGGCTATCGAGAAAAAGGAAAAGGAAGCCAAGAAAAAGGAGAAGGCCATCAAGAAGCACAACGATGCGGTGAAGAAGGCCAACAATGCTGCCAAGTCTGCTGAGAAGGCTGAGGCCAATGCTCAGAAGGCTGCCGAGAAGGCTGCTCAAAATCCTGGCGACCTGAAGTTGCAGGCCAAGGCTCAATCGGCTGCCGCCAAAGCCACGAAGGCCAAACTGAAGGCAGACAAACTCGCCAAGAAAGCGAAATAAAAAGTACTATTGTGGAGTAAATCCTATTGGTATTGACGGAGGGCTGCTATCAGTTCTCCGTTTTCTGTCTTGGTGCCAATGGTGATGCGAAGGCAGTTCTGGCAGAGTTGCACGCGATGGCGGTTGCGAACGATGATGCCTCTGTCGACCAGATAGTTGTAAATTTTGACGGCATCGTTCATCTGTGCCAGGAAGAAGTTGGCATCGGTGGGGAATACTTTTTCGCAGATAGGCAGCAACTTGAAGGCGTCGATCATACGTGAACGCTCTTCCAACAGGATCTTCACCCATTTGTCCACCTCAAAAGGATCCTTCAGGGCCTGAAGGGCCTGCTCCTGAGTGAGTTGATTCACATTATAAGGATACTTCACCTTATTGAAAATGCTGATGATTTCTTCGGATGCGAAGGCCATACCCAATCGGATGGCTGCACAGCCCCATGCTTTCGACATCGTATTGAGTACGATGAGGTTGGGATATTTGGCAAGGTCGGCGCGCAGGGGCTTCTGAGAAGAGAAGTCGCTATATGCCTCGTCGACAATCACGAGACCCTCGAAGGTCTCGATGACTTTTACGATTTCCTCGCGCAGCATGTTGTTGCCCGTAGGATTGTTGGGTGAGCAGAGCCAGATGAGTTTTGTATGCTGGTCGGTTGCTGCCAACAGTTTCTCGGCTGTAATCTGGTAGTTTTCGTCCAGTAGCACAGGACGGTATTCTGTATTGTTGATGTCGGCACAGACCTTGTACATGCCATAGGTAGGCTCGATGGCGACTACATTGTCGACACCCGGCTCACAGAAACAACGATAGACCAAGTCGATAGGCTCGTCGCTACCGTTGCCAAGGAAGATGTTCTCAGCAGGAACGTCTTTTACTTTCGATAGGGCTGCTTTCAGTTCGAGTTGCAGCGGGTCGGGATAGCGGTTGTAAGGCGTGTTATATGGATTCTCGTTGGCATCCAGGAATACATGTGCCTCGCGACCGGCATATTCGTTACGGGCTGAACTATAGGGGGCCAGATTCCAGATATTTCTACGAGTAAGTTGTTCTAAAGACTTCATGAATTATCAATTATCAATTGTCAATTATCAATTGCGCGCAGGCGAACCGTCATGGCATTCTTATGGGCATCGAGTTGCTCTGCTTCAGCCATCAGTTCTACGGCATGACCAATCTGACGCACACCTTCTTCCGTGAGATGTTGGAAGGTTACCTTACGGCAATAACTGTCGAGGTTGACGCCATTGTAGGTGGTTGCGTAGCCGTGAGTGGGTAGGGTGTGGTTGGTACCGCTGGCATAGTCGCCGGCACTCTCGCAGGCATATTGGCCGAGGAACACACTTCCGGCATTGATAACCTTCGAGGCAACATCCTCGTAGTCTTCAGTCTGGATGACCAGGTGCTCAGGTGCATAGGTGTTCGAGAGGTCGATGGCATCGCGCATGTCGGATACCAGTACCAACATACTGTTTTCAAGCGCCTTCTGTGCAATCTCCTTACGGGGCAATGTCTCCAACTGCAGGCTCAGTTCTTTCTGTACCTCATCGATGAACTTGTTCGAGGTGGTAATAAGAAATACCTGAGAGTCGGCACCATGCTCGGCCTGTGATAACAGGTCGGCTGCAACAAACTCCGCATTGGCGGTGTCGTCGGCAATCACACAGACCTCGGAAGGTCCTGCGGGCATGTCGATACCTACATCGTGGATGCTGACCTGCTGCTTGGCGGCCATTACATACTGGTTGCCAGGTCCGAATATCTTATAGACTTTGGGAATGCTTTCTGTGCCATAGGCCATCGCACCGATAGCCTGAACACCTCCGGCTTTGAAGATCTTGCTCACGCCGGCTATCTGGGCTGCCATCAGGATGGCAGGATTCACCTTGCCTTCGCGATTCGGAGGCGTGCAGAGCACAATCTCCTTACATCCGGCAATCTTGGCTGGTGTGGCCAGCATCAGAACCGTTGAGAAGAGTGGGGCAGTACCGCCAGGGATATAGAGTCCGACCTTTTCGATGGGTACGCTTTTCTGCCAGCAGGTGACACCGGGCATCGTCTCCACCTTCTTTGAGCGGAAACGCTGTGATTCGTGGAAGGCCTTGATGTTGGAGTGGGCCAGTCGAATGGCTTCCTTCAGGTCGTTGCTCACCAGTTTCTCGGCTTCGGCAATCTCGCTTTTCGTGACTTCCAGCGTCGGCAGGTCCACATGGTCGAATTTCAGTTCGTAGCCTTTCACTGCTTCATCGCCTCGCTGCTTGACATCTGCCAGGACAGAGGCGACCGTCTCGTTCAATTGTGACACATCCAAATGCGGACGTTCCACAATCTTCTGCCATTCACTTCTTTCCGGATATCGTATAATGTTCATAATTACAGTATCATCTTTTCAATAGGTGTGACAAGGATGCCCTGTGCGCCCATTTCCTTCAGTTTTCCAATGATATCCCAGAACTGCTTCTGGTCTAATACCGTGTGAACGGAACACCATTCTTCATCGGCCAGAGGAATGATGGTGGGACTCTTCAGGCCCGGCAGCACGTCGATGATCTCCTGCAGGCGTGCCTTGGGGGCATTCATGCGGACATATTTCTTGTCTTCAGCATCTTTTACGGCCTTGAAACGGAAGAGCATCTGCTCCAGGATCTCATGCTTCTCCTGAGAAAGTTGCTTGTTGCCAATCAGCAGAGCCTCGCTGTTCATCACGATCTCCACCTCGCGCAGATTGTTGCTCACGAGGGTGGAACCGCTGCTGACGATGTCGAAGATACCATCGGCCAGTCCGATGCCCGGGCTGATTTCCACACTTCCTGTGATGACATGAATCTCAGCCTTGATGCCCTTCTTGTCGAGGAACATCTTCAAAATATGCGGATAACTGGTGGCAATCTTCTTGCCATTGAACCATTCGGGACCTTGATAGTCAATCTCTTTGGGGATGGCCAGCGACAGGCGGCACTTGGAGAAACCTAAGCGGGAGATGACATCTGCATCCTCACCACGCTCCACAAATTCGTTTTCACCTACGATACCGATATCTGCGACACCAGAAGCCACGCTCTGAGGAATATCGTCATCGCGGAGATAAAGTACCTCCAAGGGGAAGTTGTTTGACTGCACCAGCAGTGTACGTTTGCTGGCGCTGACCTTGATGTCCGCCTCGGCAAGCAGATTCATTGTATCTTCGAAAAGACGGCCTTTTGACTGTACTGCAATTCTTAACATACTTACGTTAAAGTCTAATTACTTTTAATTCGGGTGCAAAGATACATATTTTAATTAAGAATGACGAGCCCAGCATTAAGAAAATACATTCATCTGACACTTTTTTCTTAATTCTTAACGCATAACTCTCAAATTCTTCGTATCTTTGCAACGATTTGAAACGCAGAATTGTTCGATTGACTCCCATGATGGCAGCCATGCTGCTCGCCTCCTGCACAGGTAATAAGCAGGAGCCGATTGTCACGCCCTGGGGCGAAGTGCTTGATTCGGTTGAAGTGACCGAAGGCTTCGACCTGCATGAGATACAGCAGGGTGGGGAACTGATTTTGGCCACCGTCAGTGGACCGCAAACCTATTACGACTATCATGGCAGACATCTCGGAACACAGTATCTACTCGTGCGACGGCTGGCCGATAAGTTGGGTGTAAAGGTTCGTGTGGAAGTCTGCAGGGATTCTATAGAACTGATTAAACAACTGGCTGAAAATGAGATTGATATCGTTGCCTGGCCGACACCTGGTCATTTGGAGGCGAAGTCTACTAAACCTCTTTTGGCACAAGAGTTGAAAGCGTGGTATAAACCAGAAATGGTGGCTGAGGTGCAGAAGGAAGAAACGCGCCAGTTGACCGTTCAGCGAGTCAAACGCAGGGTGTTCTCACCTATGTTGGATAAGAATGGTGGTATCATCTCCCATTATGACCATTATTTCCAGCAGTATTCGCAGACTATCCGCTGGGACTGGCGCTTGATGGCTGCCCAATGCTACCAGGAATCGACATTCGACCCGAAGGCAGTTTCCTTTGCCGGTGCCAAGGGCCTGATGCAGATTATGCCTGCGACGGCCGATTTGTTGGGATTGCCCCGCGACAAGATGTATGATCCGGAGCAGAACATCGCTGCGGCAGCCAAATATCTGGGCCAGTTGGAGGGAAAGTTCTCTGATATCCGTAACCGCGTGGAGCGCACTAATTTCGTGCTGGCCAGTTATAACGGCGGCATCCATCATATCCGCGATGCGATGGCATTAGCAAAGCGTGACGGGAAGAACCCGCATCTGTGGCGTGATGTGTCTGATTATGTCCTGAAACTGGCATCACCGCAATATTATAATGACCCGATTGTCAAGCATGGCTATATGCGCGGTTCCGAGACCGTGGATTATGTGGCAAAGATCCGTCAGCGACATCAGGGATATATGGGCGTCAAGACGCCTCACATGGGTTTCCATCCCAGTCAACCACGAAAGGCTGTCAAGCGAAAAAGCAAATATGATATTTGATATCTGATTAAAATGAAAGAGGCCAAGGAATCAATCCTTGGCCTCTTCCGTATATAGAATGGAAGGAAGGGGATTACTCACCCTTCTTTTCCATCTGAGCCTTCAACTGTGCGAGCACGTCGAGGTCACCGAGTGTGGTGCTGGCTGCAACGTTCTCAACCTTTGGAGTATCTTCCTTCTTGGCGCGTGGAGCCTTCTTGGCGGCAGCCTTCTTCTCCTCGCGGGCGGGATCCTCGAAGGTACGGCTGTGAGAGAGAATGATACGCTTGCTGTCCTTGTTGAACTCAATCACCTTGAACTCGAGGGTCTCACCAGCCTGAGCCTGTGAACCGTCTTCCTTCTGGAGGTGCTTAGGTGTAGCAAAGCCCTCAACATCCTCGTCGAGTTGTACGACAGCGCCCTTCTCAAGGAGTTCTGTGATTTTACCCTCGTGGATAGAACCAACGGTGTATTTAGCCTCGAATACATCCCAAGGATTGTCCTCAAGTTGCTTGTGGCCGAGAGACAGACGACGGTTCTCCTTGTCGATGTCGAGAACGATTACCTCGATCTCTGCACCTACCTGGGTGAACTCTGAAGGATGCTTAACCTTCTTGGTCCAAGAGAGGTCGCTGATGTGGATCAGACCGTCAACACCCTCCTCGAGTTCAACAAATACACCGAAGTTGGTGAAGTTGCGAACCTTGGCGGTGTGCTTGCTGCCAACAGGATATTTGCTCTCGATAGCCTCCCAGGGATCCTCGCGGAGTTGCTTGATACCCAGAGACATCTTGCGCTCGTCGCGGTCGAGCGTCAGGATGACAGCCTCTACCTCTTCGCCTACCTTCAGGAACTCCTGGGCAGAACGCAGGTGCTGGCTCCAAGACATCTCAGATACGTGGATCAGACCCTCAACACCGGGCTGAATCTCAACGAATGCACCGTAGTCGGCCAGAACAACCACCTTACCCTTCACGTGGTCGCCAACCTTGAGTTCAGCATCCAGAGCATCCCAAGGATGCGGTGTGAGTTGCTTCAGACCAAGGGCGATACGCTTCTTCTCGTCGTCGAAGTCGAGGATAACAACATTGATCTTCTGGTCGAGTTCCACCACCTTGTGGGGATCGTCTACGCGGCCCCAAGAAAGGTCTGTGATGTGGATGAGTCCGTCAACACCACCGAGGTCAACGAATACACCGTAAGAGGTGATATTCTTAACTGTACCCTCGAGGATCTGACCCTTCTCCAGTTTGCCGATGATTTCCTTCTTCTGAGCCTCAAGTTCCTGCTCGATAAGAGCCTTGTGAGAAACAACGACGTTGCGGAACTCCTGATTGATCTTCACGATCTTGAATTCCATCGTCTTGCCTACGAACTGATCGTAGTCGCGTATGGGGTGAACGTCAATCTGTGAACCAGGCAGGAAGGCCTCGATGCCGAATACATCGACAATCATACCACCCTTCGTGCGGCACTTGATATAACCCTGTACAATCTCTTCTGCATCGAGGGCAGCGTTGACACGATCCCAAGACTTGCTCAGGCGAGCCTTCTTGTGAGAGAGAATCAACTGACCTTTCTTGTCCTCTGCACTCTCTACATAAACCTCTACCACGTCACCGATCTTCAGGTCGGGGTTGTAGCGGAATTCTGAAGCGGGGATGATACCGTCGCTCTTGTAACCGATGTTGACTACAACTTCTTTCTTGTCAACAGAGATGACCTTACCGTCAACTACCTGATGATCGGCTACCTTGTTCAGGGTTTCGTCGTAAGCCTTGTCAAGTTCTTCCTTGCTGATGTTGGCACTCGTGCCATTCTCGAACTCTTCCCAATTGAAATCGTCGAGCGGCTTAACGTTCTTTGTTAATTCTGACATAAAAATAATTGTTGCCCCTCGTTTGTTTGTCGGGGCAGGGTCTGAACAGACGTTTATCAGACCATCTTTAAAGGGTTAATATTCGATAGGAGCAAGCGCCTGTTCCGGCTCCTATTTCCCCCTACGGGGGCAAAGCGGCTGCAAAGGTACTAATATTATTGAACATTGAACCTTGAAAATTGAAGATTATTAAGTCTTTTAGGAATAATTAACAAAAAGAGGGCAAATCTTCGCAGACTTACCCTCTTAATCGAACAATATTACTATATAATGTGTTTACACAATGCCCTGAGCCATCATGGCCTTGGCAACCTTCATGAAGCCGGCTACGTTGGCACCCTTCACGTAGTTGATGTAACCATCAGCCTGAGTACCGTACTTCACGCAGTTCTCGTGAATGTCGTTCATGATGCGCTTCAGATAGTCGTCAACCTCCTTGGCTGTCCAAGAGAGACGCTCAGAGTTCTGCGACATCTCAAGACCAGATACTGATACACCACCAGCGTTAGAAGCCTTACCGGGTGCGTAGAGAATCTTGGCATCCTGGAAGATCTTGATGGCCTCAGGCAGAGAAGGCATGTTGGCACCCTCGGCAACGGCAATCACGCCATTCTTCACCAGAGCGGCAGCCTCGTCGCCGTTGATTTCGTTCTGTGTAGCGCAAGGCAGAGCGATGTCGGCCTTCTCGTACCAAGGACGCTTGCCCTCGTAATACTTGGCTGTGGGATACTCCTCGACATACTCCTTGATACGTCCACGCTCTACGTTCTTCAACTCCATGATGTAGTCGAGTTTAGCGCGATCGATACCATCGGGATCGTAGATGTAACCGTCAGAGTCAGACATGGTCATGGGCATAGCACCCAACTGCAGACACTTCTCAGCAGCATACTGAGCCACGTTGCCGGCACCAGAGATCAGCACCTTCTTACCCTTCAACTCGATGCCGCGAGTAGCCAGCATAGAAGTCAGGAAGTAAACGGTACCGTAACCAGTTGCCTCAGGACGGATGAGTGAACCACCGAAGGGGATACCCTTACCTGTGAGCACACCCTGGAACTGGTGGGTGAGTTTCTTGTACTGTCCGAACAGATAGCCAACCTCACGGCCACCAACACCGATATCACCAGCGGGAACGTCCTCGTCCGGACCGATCACGCGATAGAGTTCGTTCATGAATGCCTGGCAGAAACGCATCACCTCAGCATCGCTCTTACCACGGGGAGAGAAGTCGCTACCACCCTTGGCACCACCCATAGGCAGGGTTGTCAGTGAGTTCTTGAAGGTCTGCTCGAAGGCGAGGAACTTCAGGATACCGAGGTTGACGCTCTTATGATAACGGAGACCACCTTTGTACGGGCCAATGGCGTTGTTGTGCTGGATGCGGTAACCCATGTTGGTCTGTACCTTGCCCTGGTCGTCAACCCATGTGATGCGGAACTCGCAAACTCTGTCGGGGATACACAAACGCTCGATAAGGTTGGCCTTCTCAAACTCGGGGTGCTTGTTGTACTCTTCTTCGATAGTAGGAAGAACCTGACTGACGGCCTGGATGTACTCCGGCTCATTGGGGAAGCGCTGCTTCAACTGCTCTACAACTTGTGCTGCATTCATAATCTTTTCCTTTTTTGTTTGTTTATTGAAATTTGATTCAGATTTTTTAATTTCGGTTGCAAAATTACATCAAAAATCTGAAATCACAAACATTTTATCAATTATTTCTTGAAATTTCTGTCGTTTTGTTACTTAATTGACATAAATCAAGGCAAAAAGACATATTTATACAGTTTTATTGTGCTCGGGCACAAGATTTTTTATTGAAAATTTTTGGGATTTATGAGTTGAATATTGAAAAATTATTTGTATCTTTGCCATAAAATTAGGGTATGATAAGACGATTTCTATTGTTGCTATGCCTTTTGGCCTGTGTCCTGTCAGTGATGGCGGTTGCCAGTCGACGTGTTTTCATGGCTTACAATGCCAGGAACGGTTTGGCTGATAATAGTGCTCAGACGATTCATTGTGCACCGTCTGGCCGATTGGTGATTACGACCATGGGACAGATAAATTTTTTCGACGGTAATAACTTCTCTTTTATCGATCCTGAGAAGGAAAACATGTATCCGTTACCCCGTTATTATGGTAATTATCATGTTTATTCCGACAGCCATCATCATATGTGGTTGAAAAACACCCACACCCTTTCATGTGTTGATCTGGTTACAGAGACGTTTGTCGGTTCCGTCGAAGAGGTGTTTCGTGAGTTCGGTTATGACGGGGTGGTGGAGGATTTCTTCGTTGATGCTGAGGGGGGCGTCTTCCTGCTGACAGGAAATGGTTTGTACTCTGTTGATTCAAAGCAATATTTTAAGGTGCGTGAGAAGCACAACCTACAGGATCTCGGAACCTATAAGGGCAAGTATCTGCTTTTGTTTTACGAGAATGGTGAACTGGATGTCATCGAACTGTCTACGGGTACGCCAGTTTACACCTGCAAGGCTTATGACGGGGCTGATGTCCAGACCTATAACAGATCGTCTGTGTTGTTTAAAGATGAAAGTGTTTTCTATCAGATTCGCAATGGCAGTAAGGAGGCAGTTCTGTTGTCATTCGACATCACGAAGTGGGAATGGAAACGGTTGTTGGAAACGCCCTATCATCTGAACAATCTCGCTAAGAAAGGTAATCTGATTTATATCCCCTGTGAATACGGCTATTGGGTCTATGATGTAACACTAGACAGGGCCGGACAGGTTGACGAATTGAGAATGATGAATGGCCGTATCCTGAATACCGATATCAACGCGCTATGTTTCGACCGTCAGGGGGGTATGTGGATTGGTACCGAGAAATGGGGACTGCTCTATTCGCGTCCGAACAATCCTCCCTTCGTTGCCTATACCTGGGATCAACCCGAAGCCCTGAAGTATGATGCCATGATGGCCAATGCTCCTTCTCACCGTACCTACAGGGGCAAGACTGTCAACACCCTCTTCAAGGATTCCCGTGGATGGATATGGGTCGGAACGTCTTCTGGCTTACACCTTTATCAGAAAAAGTCGGATCATCTGCCGCGTGTTATTTCCCGTCATGACGGACTGCTGAATAATGTGATTCATTCTATTGTCGAGGATAAACAGCATAATATATGGGTAGGAACCAGTTATGGTATCTCTTGCCTGAAACTGGCCCCAGACGGTCGCCTTCTTGATATCCTCAGTTATAATCATTATGATAATATCCCCGAAGAGTCATTCGTAAACGGCAAGGCTCTCTGTTTGCCAGATAGTACCATCGTCATGCAGTCTTTGGATCATGTCGTTGCTTTCAATCCAAACAGGTTGACTACAACCAGTTCGTCGATGGACTTTGAACTCCATCCGGAATTGGTGGGACTGATGGTCAATGGCAATCGTTTGCGTACGGGCGAGATGCTCAATGATAAGGTCGTTCTCGACCAAGCGCTGATCCGTATGAAGGAGTTTAATTTCGACTACGATCAGAACTCCCTCTCGCTGACGTTCTCGGCCCTTAACTATTTCCGTCCCCAGCAGACCTATTATCGTGTGCGTGTCAAAGAGATAGATAATGTCTGGAAGGTCATGACACCTTATAATTCTCAGGGGCAGGTAGACAACCGAGGACAGTTTCACCTGCCGCTTCCGTCTTTGAAACCAGGAACTTATACCATTGAGATGCAGGCTTCTATGAGTATTGAAGACTGGGATACGGAACCCCGTGAGTGGATCATCCATATCAACGAGCCTTGGTGGCGCGCTACGGGGTTGTTCATCTTGCTTGGTTTACTTCTGTTAGGACTGTTCATGGTGAATGTCTATTTCTATGTGCGCAATGCCAAAATGAAAGCGCGTCGCGCCAGTGAGGAAAAGGGCATCTTGCATCGCATTAAGTTGTTTGCCGACCGTTGTGTCCACACCAAGGATGAGATCTTGGCGCCTCTGTCTGATGAGATTGTCGGTGCCAGAACCGATGCCACGAGTTCGCTGAGTGAGGAGTTCATACAGACAATGCTCAAACTGCTTGATTTCGTCGAAAGCAGGAACATCGCACAACTGTCGATGAAGATGCTGAGCCGGAAGGCGGGGATGGATTTGCAGTCCTTCTATGCGCTCATGAGTTCCAATATCTACAAGAATCCTCGAGAAATGATCAAGCGCGTGATGATGGACCGTGCAGAGGAAATGCTTCGTACTTCGGGCGAGGATATTGCTGATATCGCTGAGAAATGCCGGTTCTCCTCGCCAAACTATTTCATCGCCTCATTCTTCCGCAAATATCACATGCTCCCTGAGGAGTATCGGCGGAAGGCCGTCAACCGCCAGTAATTATCGTTGATGCCGCGATAATACACGTACACATGGTAGCGGTTCTCCGTCTGATAGAAACTGCCCTCTGAGGGTACGATGTGTCGGCTCCCGTCGGGCTGCTGCCACAGGTATTGGTAGGAGTAATAACCTTGTTTCTGCAAGACCCGCGCCACATACATCCCTTCATTCCAGTCGTATGTCATCTCGTAGGTCTTCGGGTTGGCATCTGTCGTCCACCAGCCGTCGATGATCATTTGTCCGTCGGGTAGGCGAGGACACTTCATTCGATATACCACCCACACATAATCGCAGGTGGTCTCAATCTGCCAGTTGTCGCTGTTGCGGATGAAGAACGAACCGTTGGCATCCTCGTCGTAAAGATAGTTCGGTCGGGGTTCGTCGATGAAGGGGTAGGCCTCATACGCTTCACCATTCCACTGAATATGATCGATGCCCATCGTGGGGTGACTCACGTCGAGCACTTCGTATTTCCGGTATTCATTGCCTGCGTCGAATATCAGTTCGCGGCAATGTTGCCACTCGGCTCCGCTACCGTTGAGAATGGTGGGCTTAGGATTCTCCTTCTTATTGTCCTCGCGTCCGTTCTGCATCACCACCACCCGCAGTTGGTTGGCGGGATCGGTCACGCGCTCCACGCCGTAGTTCAGGGTCAGCGACACCTGTTGATGACTCACGTTGGTGTCGATATCGGTATTCGTGGTGACGCTCATGGATAGCGGCATCGACTGCTCCGCTACGCAGAAATCGATGGTCATCACCTCATGGCCCTCGTCATCGTTGATGTGGATCCGGTAGTTGCCGCTCAGGCGGAGGCGTATGTGGTCGTTGGGAATCTGAAACCAGTAGTGCGTATAGGCCACCGTCGTGTTCACCGAAGGAGCATAGTCGTCGATGGGGTTGCCATTGAACCCCTCCAGCCAGTCGCTCTCGAAGAGTGACGTTGAGGGTGTCCAGTCGGCCTCGCAGTGCTCCACACGGTAGGTGTAGTGATGATAGTCGTGCGAGAGTTCGTCGAAACTCACGTTGAGGATGTCGTCGCTACCCAGGCGCATCACAGCAGGCGATAGCCAATTTTTGTTCACAACCGCCTGTAGCGACTTGATCTGCGGGTCAGAGATAATGCTTCTGGCGCTCATGGAGAGCGACAGGAGCAGCAGGGCAAAGGTAATGAGTCGTTTCATACGTTATTCGTGATGGTAGGGTTCCCCTTTAATAATAGTACACGCGCGATAGATCTGTTCTGTGAACACTAGTCTCACCATCTGGTGCGAGAAGGTCAGTCGTGAGAGCGACAACTGGTCGTTGGCTCTGTGGTAGACGGCTTCCGAGAATCCGTATGGGCCTCCAATTACGAACACCAGTCGTCGGGCGGTCTGCTGTTTCTGTTCCAGCCACTTGGCCAGTTCAATGCTGCGCAGTTCCTTGCCATGCTCGTCGAGCAGCACGAGTGTGTCGGAAGGTTGTAACTGTTTCAAGATCAGTTCGCCCTCCATCGTCTTCTGCTGCTCTTCCGAGAGGCTTTTAGTATTTTTCAGTTCCGGGATAGTCACGATGTCGAAGGGCATATAGTGACCGATGCGCTCGGCATAGTCGCTGATGCCTGCTTGGAAGTGCTTGTCGGTGGTTTTGCCCACAAGGATGAGAATGGTCTTCATTATCTGATGGTTTCTTTTTCGATGAATTCGTCAAACTGTGCCTGATAGCCGTTGAATACGTTGATATCAACCTCACCCGTGATGCCTTTTACGCGACCGTCGGGCGACAATTGCCAAACCACCAGTTTTACGTCGGGTTTATACTCGCCGTAGCGGGCTATCCACACCTTGTAGTCGCGTTTCAGGTCGGGTGCTTCCGGCAGATATTTGTTCACAAACCGCTGGTTGATATATAGGATGGGTTTTACGCCGCAGTGCTTTTCCACTGCTTGAAGCCAGACCCGGATATTGCTGAACATGACGCTCGCACCCCCCATTTTGGCAATGTCGCCGTCCGACGGTTCGATGTCGAGCACCGGTGGCAGGTCGCCCTTGCGGAACATGGTGTTCACGATGAAGTATTTTGCCTGTGCCGAGCCGCTTGTACGGGTCGAGAAGAAATGGTAGGCACCCGTATGGATGCCGTGCTTACGGGCAG
>Ga0265301_10002449_pt1 | contig 21358 bp, 16 predicted proteins | sample AusTroGonzalo_MG_2_FD_193488 | JGI IMG/M metagenome (GOLD analysis project Ga0265301, IMG submission 193488) | Bovine rumen microbial communities from tropical cattle in Woodstock, Queensland, Australia - Gonzalo_04 | ecosystem: Host-associated > Mammals > Digestive system > Stomach > Rumen ... | reverse complement strand
GTGAAAGCTGCTCCTGTTCCCATAGTTCGTTGAGGAGGATGTCTGCACCCCGTATGGCTTCGGAGACTATTGACGAGATGGAGATGTCGGCATAGTCGGGGTTGGAAATAGAGATTTCTCATAATAAACCGTTTATCTCAAAAAAATATAATAGTAATTACAATAATTTATATATAGTGACGTTATTTAATTGTTGATTTTATATTTTTGACCAGAAGTTTAACTTATATGAACACGGCAAACCTTAATAGACTGAAAGTTGTTCTTGTGGAACAAAACAAGACCGGTAAATGGCTGGCTGAACAATTGGGCAAATCTACTTGCAGTGTAAGCAAGTGGTGTCAAAACACCGTGCAGCCGGACTTGCAGACACTTGACCAAATATCAAGATTATTGGATGTGGATATCAAAGATTTGCTCGTTAGCAACAAAACGAATTGAAGATGGCAAACAGAGATATTACCAGTCCATACAGTGCCTCCATCACCGGATGTGGATTTATGTACGAAGAGATGAGGGCTCTCTTGCCGATGCTGATGTCATCGGACAGAGACTTGCTTCTGAAAGAAGAGCTTCGTACAGGAGAACACCTGATGATGAGTAGTGAGCGAGCCCGTTCCCGTGCAATCCCCGAATTTGTCAAACGATACAATGCCGTACCCAAATCCTTCTGGGCTTGGTTCCTCACTCTTAACGACAAGTCACAGAGGGTTGCAATGTTCTATGTGATATTGAAAACATACAAGATTGTATTCGACCTTCATATCAATGTGGTTATGGAACATTGGCGTGGGGTTGAACAACGTGTCACCAAGAACGACCTGATGATGGAGTTCAACGAGATATCGGCCAGAGATGCCTTTGTGGAGAGTTGGAGTGAGAATACCAAGGAGAAGGTCTCTTCGTCGGTGTGTTCCATATTGAGGAAGGTCGGTCTGATGGAAGAGAAGAATTTCGATTTGAAGTCTGTCGATTTCTCCGAAATAGACTGCTCATACTATATCCGTAACAACGAGCTTTGGTTTTTGGAGGCTTGCTTCCTCGAACCGTATGAGGTGCAAAAGATGAAGGAGGACTTGCAATGACCATAGACGAATTATACGAAAAATTGTCGAGTCGTCAGTTTCAGGACACCCAGAACGGAGACCTCTTCTATAATTTCTTCGTGTATCAGTATCCAGCCGACAAGGAGTACGAGATACGGCAACAGATAAAAGAGTTCAAGGAACAGCTCATTCGTCCCATCAACTATGTCGATGTGCTGACGATGAACCTTTTCGAGGAATTCTGCAACTTCTTGGATGGGCAGTCATTCGGAAAGCTGCACCCCTCTTATCTCAAATACCTCATAGAGAAGGATGGCTCAAATCCAGATAGTGTCACCAAGACCTTAACCAACAAGGCCAACAGTGATGCCTTCTATGAGTATGTCCATAACAAGATAATCCAGCACATCTCCATCAAGGATGACAAAAATCGTCCCTACATCTTCTTGTACGGAATAGGCAGTATGTATCCGTACCTTCGGACAAATGTCTTCCTGACCAATTACGAGAAGTACAATCAGAGCAGCAACTACAAACTGATTGTCTTCTATCCTGGTAATGTGAATAAGAACACATACCACCTTTTCGGTATGCTCAACGATGAGCACACCTATCGGGCAACATTACTAATCAACGACAGATAATAGTTTAAGATATGAAGTTAAAAGAATTATACAACAGGGATATTGAACGTAAGGTCAATCCGGCAGTGTCGGCTTCCGACTTCGATGAGGAAACCGTACATACCGAAATAGAGGAGTATGTTTTCACAGACGAAATCATACAAGGTCTCTACAACATCCTTTCGGCTGTGCAGAAGAAAGAGAAGAACCATTGTGGTATATGGATAAACGGATACTTCGGTTCCGGTAAATCTCACTTCCTCAAATATCTGGACTATTGCCTTTCTCCTAAATACGGCCAAAGGGCTATGGAGAGACTGATGGAGGCTGTCGAGGAAAGAGACCCGTTGCAGCATCCCGACAGCAAGCTCGACCTGACTGTGAGTGATATGAAAGACCTCATCATCTGGATGAAGAACAATCAGGTCGATACCATCCTCTTCAATATCGGAACCGTTCATAATATCAACGGTAACGAGAAAAAGGTCTTCCTTGATGTCTTTTGGGCAGAGCTCAATGCTTTCCGTGGGTATAACAAGTTCAACATTGCTTTGGCCCAGAACTTCGAGAAACTGCTGGACAGCAAAGGCAAGTTCGACGAGTTCAAAAAGAGAATTGCCGAAGACGGGTTCGATTGGGACGAACAGGCCTCCGACCTTGCAGACCAAGAGTTAGACTATGTTCTGGAACTTGGCAAGGAACTGGTTCCCACGATGACCACAGACATCATCCGAAAACGTATTGTCGAAGATGACTCCTTCATCAGTGTTGAGACCTTTATGAAGGAATTGAAGGGTTTCATCGACAGCAAGGGTAAGAACTACCACCTTCTCTTCTTGGTTGATGAGATAAGTCAGTTTATCGACGGACGTGGTGGGTTGTTGCTGCAACTCCAAGAAATCGTCACCCGACTGCACGAAGTCTGTAACGACCGTGTGTGGCTTGGTTGCACTGCCCAACAAGACCTCTCCGAACTTCTCGACGACTGTAAGATTTCCAAGACCAGTGAGGATTACGGTAAGATTATGGGTCGTTTCGAGGTTAAGGTTTCCCTCAAAGGCACCCAACCTGAATACATCACCCAGAAACGTATCCTTGACAAGACCGGTGGAGCCGAGATTGAACTTGGGAAACTCTACGAGAAAAAGAAGAGTGCCATCGACAACCAGTTCCAACTGCCTTCCGGATACAGGAAATTCTCCAACAAAGAAGAGTTCATTGCCTACTATCCCTTCGTACCCTACCAGTTCAAACTCATTATGCAAGTCTTCAACTCATTTGTGAGTCTTGGATTTGTGGAACGTGAGGTCAAGGGTAATGAGAGAAGTATCATCAAGGTCACACACGCCACAGCAAAGCAGACCAAGGATGAAGAGGTGGGTAAGTTCATCTCCTTCGACCAGTTCTTCAATGCAATGTTCCAAGGCAGTCTGATGAACCTTGGACAACGTGCAATACAGAATGCCAACGGTATCATCCAAGACTACAAGGACCCCAAATTCGGTCAGAGAGTGGTCAATATTCTCTTTATGATATGCTACCTCTCCGAAACCGATAAGCTTCTCTTCCCTGCCACAGTCGAGAACATCACCAACCTTCTGATGACCGACGTGGATACACAGAAGCTGTCCCTCAAACACGATGTACAGGAGGTACTCGACTTCCTCTGTGAGAAGAACATTATCCGTTACGAGGCCAAGAAAGGGACTGCATCGGACTACTACTGCTTCTACACCGAGGACGAGATGGAGGTTGCCCAGCTCATCAAGAACCAGCAAGTCGATAATGCCACGATGGCCGAAGAATTGAAGAAGATATTCTTCGACTATATGGGAAATCCGGCAAACCGTGAGACCTATTGCAGCAACAAGTTCTCGATTGCCTGCTTCATAATGGGAAGAAGCTATCTGTCCAACAATGCAGACATCGAGATGGAGCTTGTAATGGAAGACGATTTCGGAGGCAACCAACATCAGTATGCCCTCCAAAACAAGTCTAACAAACTGTCATTCCTCATCGGACCTCTCTATTATGCAAACAGTGCATTCCGAAACGATTTCTTCAACTTCTGCAAGGTGCAGCAGTACCTGAAAACACCTGCCACAGGCGAGAGAAGGAAACAAACGATGGACGATTTCAGAAAACGTGCAAGAGAGACTTACGACTCCAAGATTGTGCCTGAATTCAGAAAGATGTTCGACAACTGTGAGGTGGTGTCCAGTCAGGATGTCATCACTGCAAAACTGACTTCTCTCAAAGGTGCTCAACGATATAAGAGTGCATTGGAAAGCCATTTCGAGAACATCTATCCTTACGGTCGTTTAGTCACCAATCAGATATTCCCACGGACAAGTGACGATTTACGGAAAGCCGTTCTCCGTAAGATAGCCACAGGTGAATACGAAGGTCTGAATGCTGAATTGACTGACCCAGAGAAACCCGTCGAAGCATACCTCCTTCAACAAGGCAGAGAGCTCAGCCTCGGTGACATCACCAAGAAGTTTTCGGGTGCTCCCTACGGATGGAACGAGCTTTGCACGATGTATATCGTGAATGAGCTGGTGAGAAGACACAAACGAGACTACTCCTTCAACAACGACCCCAATACCGAGACCAAGATTATTGCCACTGCAATGACCACCAGTGACCGTAACAAAATCGTTGTCCGTCCGGCACAGGCCATAGGCAGAGACATACTGGACAAATTCATCAATGCTTGGAAGAAGGTGTTCGGGTTCAATTCTGCACCTTCCAACGACAGCAGTGAGTTGTTCCGTGGAGCCAAAGAGAAATTGAAAGGTGTCATTGAAAGTATGGGTAAAGTGAGGGACGATGTGTCCAAATACCCATTTGTCTCTCCCGTGGTTGAGGCCATCCGTCTCTTCGAGGAATGGGAGTCGAAACGTGACCCCATCCAATTCTTCAATGCCATCATACAAGGAGAGGATAAAGGCAAAGAACTGGTTGATAGATACAAGGAAATCAAACAATTTGCCGATGACCAGTTGCCCAGATACATCGAGTTCTTACGTTACATCGACAACAATAAGGAGAACTTCAACTTCCTGTCCGATGAGAAGAAACATTCGGCAGAGAAGTTCAAAGAATTGGTGTCCGATGAGACTCCGTTTGAACGTATGCCTTCATACAACAAGTTGAAAAAGGAGATAGAGGCAGCCCTGAACGAGATTAAGAAAGGATTGTGTGCAGAGATTGCAGCCAACTACGAGAAGGCATATACCGACCTTCAAGGGGTGTGCAAAGAGAACGGTGTTTCCGAAAGTATCCTTCCCAACCTTCAATCGACCATCACATCAAAGACCAATACCGACAACCTCTATGCATTGAAGGACAACCGTTCCACTGACGAGTTCTACACCCAATGGGTGAAAGAGATTTTGGACAAGAAGAACCCCAACGGCGACGGTAATAAGCCTTCCAAGAAGACAGCCAGCATCACCTTGAATACACGGACACGGCAGAAGCTGACCAACGAAAGTGAGGTGGATGACTACTTGGCCCAACTCAAACAACAGCTGATGAAACACATCAACGACAACGAGGATGTAATGGTTATCAAATAACACGGATATGGATACAAGTCAGATAAAACGATTTGCCGTTGAGGCTCGAAATATACTCAAACAAGGTGTTATAAACCGTATCACCGCCTTGGGTTTTGATGAGAAGGGTGAGGTTGAAGAACGAAACAAACCCCAGCATCTGCAAGGCAAGACCATTTTTATGGGACAACTGTACGACGAGAACTTCTACGGGAAGTGGATGGCTCTCTACAACCGTGTCCGGACAAAGGGTGTGAAGGAGGTCTATGAGGAAGCAGCCTACACTTGGTTCAACCGTATGATGGCCATCCGTATTATGGAGAAGAATGGATTTACAGACCCCGTTCTCTCTTTTGACGACGACCGTCTCCGTATTCCCCGTATTGTCTCCAATGCTCGTGCTGGTCAAGTCTATGTCAGTGACGAGTCAGACCGAGAAAAACTGTCCGAACTGCTGATGGACGACACCAAGACCACCGAACAATTCACACTGCTCATCACTGCCTTCTGTCATTCCAATCCCGTAATCAACAACTGCTTCGGAGGTGTGTCCGACTACACCGAAATTCTCCTTCCTACCAATATTCTCTCGGAGGGTGGTTTTGTGGATTTGCTCAACCATACAGCATTTATCACAGATGATGATTACAAGCAGTCGGAACTCATCGGCTGGCTCTACCAGTTCTACATAAGTGAGAAGAAAGACGAGGTGTTTGCCTCGTTCAAAGGAGGAAAGAAAGCAGAAGCCGAAGACATCCCTGCCGCCACACAGATATTCACCCCCAACTGGATTGTGAAGTATATGGTCCAGAACACGGTGGGTAGAATATTCTTGGACAACAATCCCAGCAGTGATTTGAAAGACAAGTGGAAATATCTCGTTGAACCTTCCTCCCCAACACCTGATGACTGCATCTTCCGTTACGACGACCCGAAGGAACTGACTATGGCCGACCTCGGATGTGGCTCCGGCCACATCCTCAACGAAGGGTTCGACATTCTCTATGACATATACATCGAGGAGGGATACAGTCGTAAGCAAGCCATAGAGAACATCTTCAAGTTCAACCTGACAGGTATTGACCTCGACACTCGTGCAAAGCAGTTGGCTACCTTTGCCCTGATGATGAAGGCTTGCCAGAAGGATGACTCCTTCTTGGATTGTCATATTATGCCGAATGTGCTGGATATGCCGGATGTGGATAGATACTCTTTCATCGAGGCTGACGGACACTTCTGTTGTGCATATTCCTTGGAATGGGACAATGAACAGAAGAACAAAATCCATCTTGAACTCGTTACTGCATTTGAGCTCCTGAAACAAGCCCACAACCTTGGTTCCATTATGAAGTTCGACCTTTCGATTTCTACAATGGAATATATCAAACATTGTGTGGAACTATATGAGAAAGACCCCAAATTCCAAAATCCTTTTTCCACCCTCATCCACGCCTATAAACTCATCCTTGCTCTCATCCAAAAGTATGCAACCATAGCGATGAATCCTCCCTATATGGGAGCAGGCAATATGAATGCTGAACTATCTGCATATGTCCAGCAACATTATCCAGAAGGAAAGGCTGATTTGATGACTGTTTTTATGATGAAAACGATGGATTCAACTAAGAATCTTGGAATATGGAGTATGATTACTTATCAGTCTTGGATATTCCTTTCATCATTTCAAGACCTTAGAGAACAAATAATTAAACATTTTCAAATAGAGAGTCTTGCACATTTAGGAAGAGGTATATGGGGGTCAGATTTTGGTACGGTAACATTTACAATTCGTTCAGCAGTACCCTTTAAGAAAGGTGTTTATCGTAGGTTATTCAAAAAACACGTCAATGTCCGTCCTGTTGAAGTGATACGAAATCTATTCTTAAACAATGATGTTGGCTATTATCTTGCAAACCAATCTGATTTTTTGAAAATACCAGGAAATCCACTTGGCTATTGGATTAGTTTCAAAACGATAAAGCTATTTGAAAATAACACAATAAGTGATTTTGCAATAAGTAATGGTCAGAATATAACAGGAGACAATGATAAGTATATCAGAAACTATTGGGAAGTGTCAGCCACAAAAATTTGCACGAAAGGGAAATGGCCGTTAGTTACTATGGGTGGAGATTTCAGAAAATGGTATGGGAATATTGTAAATGTTATAAACTGGTCCGACGAGGCCAGACAATTCTACAAAGATAGTAAAATAGCAAGAATTCAGCATCCATCATTATGGTTTCGGAATGGAATAACTTGGAATTTAGTATCAGCAAGCAATGGGTTTAGAATACAACCATCTAATGCTTTATTCAATAAGGCAGCACCAACTATTCTGTTTGATGAAACTGATTTCAAATATATCAACAATTGTTTGGGCTTCTTAAATTCAAAAGTTGCTCACGAATTACTTATTCTGTTAAATCCTACGGTAAATACTAATATAAAGGAGGTTATGTCACTTCCTTATAAACGGGGTACAAATCCTTTGGTAGATGACATAGTTTCTAATTGTATAACAATATCATCGGAAGACTGGAATGCCCACGAAACCTCTTGGGACTTTAAGACTAACGAACTTATCAAGGCACAGGATTGGTGTGGTGGCAATGTTGCCGACCTTGATATGTTGAGTGAAGAAGACCGTAAAGATATAGAAGCAGAAGGACCTATTCCCACAAATGGAGAACTGCTCACGGATTGCCTACAAGCATACAAGAACAAATGGGAACGAAACTTTCGACGACTCCACTATAACGAAGAGGAACTAAACCGTCAGTTTATCGAGATATACGGCCTGCAAGACGAACTTACACCTGATGTTCCGATGGAGGAGATAACCATCCTGCAACAAGGTGAAATCTCAATAGAGGACAATCATATTGTCTGGCACGATGATGTCGTCATCAAGCAGCTCATCAGTTATGCCATTGGATGTATGATGGGTCGTTACCGTCTTGACCAACCCGGTCTCTGGATTGCCCATCCCAATCCCACTTCTGAGGAGATTTGTACCTACCACTACAACGGCAACGACTACACTATCGACGACGACGGCATTATGCCACTGATGAGTCGGGATTGTGGTTTCGATGACAACGGGGTGCTTCGTTTCACCGAGTTCCTCCGTGTGGCATTTGGGGAAAAGTGCCTCACCGAAAACCTGAACTATGTGGAAGAGTGTCTCGGCAAGACCATCGAGGACTATTTGAAGAAGGATTTCTGGAAAGACCATAAGAAGATGTACCTGAACCGACCCATTTACTGGCTGTTCAGCAGCAAGAAGGGTGCATTCCAAGTTCTTGCCTATATGCACCGTATGAACCCCTACACGGTGGAACAGATACGAAACAAGTACCTACTACCTCATATCGACTATCTCACCAAGAAGATTGACGAAATGGAGATGAAGGAAGCCACTTTATCAACGTCGGAACGTAGAAACTTGCAGAAACTAAAAACCGACCTTGCTGAATGTCAGGAATACCACGAGAGACTGCACTTGGTGGCCGACCAGCAGATTGGATTTGACTTGGACGACGGTGTAGTGGTCAATTATGCCAAGTTCGGTGATGTAGTGGCAAAAATCAAATAGGGAAAGGATATGGAGCCATTGAACCAAGTGATAGAAGGTATTCGTAGGGAACAGGTTGTTCTGTTCCTCGGTGCCGGTTTTTCTCTGAAAGCAGGGGCTCCGAGTGGAAAGAAACTCGTTGAGGCCATCAAATCGAGAATGACCGATGCAGAACTGAAGGACGAATGGGACGAGAAACGTGGAGATGAAAAGGGAGAGATGTCTTTAACGAAGGTGTCCGGAGTGTACGAAAGGTTGTATGACAGAGAACGTTTGTTGGCTATCATAGAGGATGCAATGCATTTCACAATCGACAAGCTGGATGACCATTGGAATCTGACAAAGATACCACATTTCCACACCATCATCACGACCAACTACGATACTCTTCTTGAAGATACCTACGGAGATGAGTGCCACGTGATACGGACGGCTTCCGACTGCATCAACAGACCCATAGACAAAACGTGTATATACAAGATACACGGGGATTTACAAGCCAAGGAACAGATAATACTAACCGACGACGATTACACCGAGTTCTTTGAAAGCAATCGTGGTAATTCCATTTGGGCTGCTGTAAAGGATGAACTGCTCTCACACGATGTACTATTTATCGGGTACAGCCTTGATGACACAAATATCTTCAAGATTTTGCAAGAAATCAACAAAGACACGAGAGATAAGGAACACCACTTCTATCTTGTTGCACCTTCCCTCACCCCAAGTTCAAAGAAGAAGATTGAGAAAGAGGGGGTCGTGTACATTGACGGTAGAGCCGAAGATATTTTACCCAAGATTATTGAGGTACTTGACAAAAAGGTGGATAGTGACTTCAAACACAGAAGAATCTCCACGGATTTGTACAACAAGTATTGCAGACTTCATAAATTCATTCCCACAACAAAACCATCGACTGACGGAAAAACTAACTCTGTGTCGGAGTATGAATTTATCGAACCGAGTAAAATAGACGTACACTTCAATGTTCCAAAAGAAACAGCAATAGCACTCCGTGATTTCAATTTCGATGACCTGCCAGATAATCTGCAAGTTAAAAGAAATAGTATTGGTGTTCCGTATTGCTCGATAACCAAGGATATGATGAGCGGCTTCGAGATGTCAATAAACAATATGGTCACTATGGACCAGGAGGAGATAAAGGAACTGGTCATTACTGCTGTTACTCATAAGAAAACATCGTCTGTCCGTATTTCGTCTATCGGATTCAACGAGAAAGTCGAATACACACTGTATGGAGTGAATGGAGGATGTCACGCTATTCTTCCGACTGAAATCTTCAACATCGATATGACTATTCGAGGCACGATGGATGAAAGTCAAATTAGCATTACGTTCAAGGAGAAATACAAAAACAACTCGGAGGCAATCAAGTGGATTGATTTTCTTATTGCTTTTTGTAGCGGCGAAGTGGTTCATTCAACAGAGGTGCTGACAACCTATGCAGTGAAGAAAAATGATGAGTTTGTCAAGACACTGCATAAGATGAAGCAGTATTACAAGAATCTGAACGATATTGAATGCAAATACAATATCACTTTCGATGAATATGAGAATTTCTCCGAAGAAAGATACCGTATGAGTAGGTTTCTGCTGGCGATATGTAATGAAGGTTATATTGAAATCTCAAACCAGTTCAACAAAGAACCCAAATGTATAAACTCCTCAAAAACACCTAAACAGTTGCAGGAAATGTCTGTCAGAACAGGAGACCATTTCGCTCTTAAATATTCCCAAGCTGTTCTTAATCCCTATGAGCTCTGTGGACACAATTTCAGCTTTGGAAACAGATTAACCTTTATATATGATGCCCTGATAACTGATATAACCAAGATAAAAAAAGGCTTGACAAAAATAACATATACCTCTATGGGAAATGTGTACCAGATGTACACGGACAGAAATCCCGATTCAATAATAGATATGAATGGTAGTCAAGTCATTCCGATTGTAGCATAACACCCAACTGATAACAGACAATGACACAAGATAAGATATACAACTACTTTGAACGAAATCCAAGGCTTCACGTCTTGTTCGTCTTCGACCCATTTGGAGAATTGGAGGTCGAGTTCAGAGAATGGACGTGGAAGGACGGATACAAGTATGTACCCTTCGATGGTGGGTGGTTCAAGACTAAATACGACATTGAACACGAATGGAAGGACGAGAAAGTTATCCTGCTCTTCCGTCAGAACAACCCGACGGGAAACCAACAGTCGATGTTGGAGTTTCCGTTGATGGATGTACTGGCTGCCAATATGGACTTGAAGGTGGATGACTATGCCGCCTTCATCCAACAGTACCACATACTACCCACGATGGCCCCCTTTGTTCAGAGCCACATTACGGAACTGCAACAAGCCAAAGTGACCAAGATATTGGGGCCGTACTACAACTCCACCGAATTTACGATGGATGTGGCCAACAGAGGATTGTTGTCGGCATATCTGGGAGCAGACAAACTCCTTGACTGGAACCTGATTGTCATCAAACTCATTACACAGGATGCCAACTCCGGACTTGCCTCTGTCAATGCAAAACTGCAGAGAAACAAAGTCACACGGGATGCCCTAAATACCAAACTGGACGACATCTTCGGTGTGACATACGACATTATGTCCATCAGCAAGATGCAAAAGGTAGCCGAGTGCTTGAAGTACAACATCATCACACAGTCATTGTCGGTCAATACCTTCAAGGATGAGTACCACAAGTACAAGGTGGAGAGTGCATACTCCCTCCAACAGATGAACAGTATGTGGGAATATCCTCTCAACAAAGTGCAGAGGAAACAGTTTGAGGATGCAGTCTTCAAGCTGGCCGAAGGTATCAGGGAGGAAGAGATAATCAAGTGTTACGGTGTGGATGCCAACTACTACAAGATTACCACGACAATGGCAGTCCCGATAGTTCTGGAACTGTTGAAAAAAGCCCCAGAGGACTCTACCGAGGTTTCCGAAAAGGTAAGGGAGTTGGGAATGAAGATAGGTGAAGAAAGTCCTGTCCAACCCATAGTGACCTTCACAAGCAACATTGCCAACTACTACAAATGTGCTTCGGAGATGGGAACATTGTGTCTTAACACTCCCAAAGACTATTTGGAGAAGTATCAGACTTCGTTCTACCTAATCGACACTTACTACCGTCATATACTGGAATCGTTCAAGGCACTCGACAAATCCACTGAACAATACGACATCTACCATCAGGCAAAGGTGGATGCCGACCGTCACTATGCAACCCTGACCAACAATCTCAATCTGGAATGGGTCAAATGTCTTCTTGCAAAGGGAACGAAACTCAACCAGATGCACGAATACAAAGCCCAGCAGAACTTCTATCGGGACAACCGGAACAAGGATGTGAAACAGGTGGTCATCATCTCCGATGCTCTCCGTTACGAGGTGGCAAAAGAACTACTTGGGGAACTTGCCAAAGAGAAACACATTGCCACACTGGACTGCAATATTGCTATGCTTCCCACCGAGACAAAGTTCTGCAAACGAGCACTCTTCCCCCACGAAAAACTGGAACTGAAAGGTGCAGATATGCTGGTGGATGGAACTGACCTTGCAAGCAAAGACCAACGGTCGGACTTCCTGAACGGATATGTGAATGGTGCAACCTGTGTCAATTATGAGGAAGTGGATGGCAATAATATGCAGACCAATCGGGAACTGTTCAAGAAACCCCTTGTCTATGTCTTCCACAACACCATAGACGAGGCCGGACACAACGGAGACATCATAGATGCCTGTCGGAAGTCCATCCAACAGTTAGCCAAGTTGGTGAAAAGTCTTCACGCCACATTCAACGTGGCCAACGTCATTGTCACCAGTGACCACGGATTTCTCTATAACGACATTGAGTTTGAAGAGAAAGACAAACAGACCATCACGGAGGAAGTCATCGAAAAGAAGACCAGATACTATCTCACCAAATCGAACGAGGAGGTTCGTGGTGTAGCCAAGTTCAGGCTGTCCGATGTCTCTGGGATGGAAGAGGATGTCTTTGTAGCCGTTCCGACAGGAACAAACCGTTTCGCCGCCACAGGTGGATATCAGTTTGCACACGGTGGTGCTGCACTGCAAGAAATCATCGTGCCTGTCATATACAGCAAGTTGAAGAAGGACGACACCAAGGAAAAGACAAGAGTGTTGCTGATGAACAAGAACCTCTCGATGGTGTCCAGTAGAGTCAAGTTCCAACTCGTTCAGACAGATGCTGTCTCGATGGAAGTGCAAAGCAGGACGATAGTCTGTGGCATCTACAACAACGACGAGTTGCTGACCGTTGAGAAGTATATCGAACTTAACAGCAGTGACGGAAATGCCGAGAACCGTTTCTATGAAGTGGAACTGACACTCAACAAACCCACCAATGCCAACATTCTCCAATTGAGAATTTACGATATTGACGATGAGTTGAACCCACTCATTAAAGAGACCGTAAAGAATAACACACTTATTGAACAAGATTTCTAACGATATGGATAATTTAGAACAGAAAATGCTGGAACTCTTTGAAGGCAAGGTGGTACGGAAAGACCTTGCATTCTCCGTCAAGGGAAACCTTCCGGTTCCCACATACGTCCTTGAATACCTCTTGGGACAATACTGTGCAACGGACGACGAAAACGTCATCACCGAAGGCATAGAGAAGGTGAAGGCAATCATCAAGAACAACTATGTGCATCGTGCAGAAGCCGAGATTGTCAAGGGAAAAATCAAGGAAGCCGGCAGATACCGTATCATCGACAAGGTGAATGTAGTTCTGAACGACAAGGCCAACGTGTATGAAGCCTCCTTTGCAAACCTCGGTTTGACGAAGATACCCATAGTGGATAGTATAGTCATTCAGAACCCCAAGTTGATGAGTGGTAACGGAGTGTGGTCTATCGTCAATCTATCATACGACACCACCGATGACACACCAAACCGTTGGACAATAGAGACACTGAAACCCATCCAGATTTCCAAGGTGGATGTTGAGAGTTATGTGGCTCAACGTGATAAATTCACTACCGAAGAGTGGATGGATTTTCTGGTGCATACCGTCGGACTCAATCCCAATGTGCTTAACGAGAGAGAGAAGATGCTGGTCATTGCCCGTCTGCTCCCCCACGTAGAGAACAACTATAACTTTGTGGAGTTGGGTCCAAAAGGTACTGGTAAATCCCACGTCTTTCAGGAACTGTCACCCTATGGTGTGTTGGTTTCCGGTGGTGATGTGACCTCTGCTCGTCTATTTGTCCGTATTTCGGGCAGCAAGGAATACTTGGGATTGGTCGGATATTGGGATGTGGTTGCTTGGGATGAATACGAACACCAACCGGGCAAGAAGGTCGAGCCAGTGATGATTGACACGATGCAGAACTATCTTGCAAACAAATCCTTCAACAGAGGCAAAGCCACACACGAAGCATCTGCTTCGATGGCTTTCGTGGGAAACACCAAGCACACGGTAGAATATATGCTCAAAAACAGCCATCTGTTTGAGAGTATCCCCGAAGGCTTTATTAAGGGTGCTTTCCTTGACCGTATCCACCTGTACAATCCTGGGTGGGAAGTCAAGACTTTGAGAAAGGACTCCTTCTCCAAATCGTATGGTCTGATTACAGACTACATCTCTGCCATACTGCACGAACTCCGTAACAGAGACTACTCTGCAATGTTGGGTGAATATGTGAAGTTTGACAGTTCCCTGTCAGAACGTGACCATTTGGCCATTAGAAAGACTTTCTCTGGTATGGTGAAGCTCCTGTACCCTGACGGCAATCTAACTCACGAGGAAGCCCTGAAACTTGTCGAATTTGCAGCCGAAGGACGTAAGCGTGTCAAAGACCAGCTTTACATCATAGACTCTACATTCAAAGAGAACCCAGCCTTGTTCAGATACACCATCCTCAAAGGTGGGGATGTCCGATATGTGGAGACATTGGAGAAGTTGAACAACAATATGCCCGATGCCATTCCAGAGGAGGTGAAAACAGAGAAGACTCCCGACACCGATGCATCAGAGAAAGCAGTCAGACTTACCGAGAAGACGGTCAGTATAAGGATGGGACAGATGGGAGTGTCGTACAAATCACTCTTTGCAGACTATCTGGCAAATGCCAACGTCATCACCATCGAAGACCCGTTCATCCGTACCTTCTGGCAAATCAGGAACCTTTCCGAGTTCCTTTCTATGCTGGTTGAGACAAGGAGTGTGGAAGGATTGAAGATACACTTGAAGACCTCTTCCGAGGACGATTTCAAGGCTGCCGATGTCATAGATGACCTGACGGATATACAGGACGAGATGGAGTCTCTGGGAGTGGAGTTCAGTTTCGAATTTGCCGACTTCCACGACAGATGTATCAAGACCGACAAAGGCTGGAAGATAATACTCGGCCGAGGGCTGGACATCTTCGAGTCTTATGGTAAGTTCTCCATTGCCAACAGCCAACAGTCCAGAAGAAAGTGCAAGGACTTCAATGTGACGTATGCTCGGTACTAATGTTTGAGTGTTGCTGAAAACGAGGTTCTGCAATATGTCGGCAAAAAAGATTGTATATAAACCGTCTTTGAGTATCAAGGAAAATGCAGTCCTTAACGGGGTTTCAGAGGACTCTATAAGGTATTATATCAAGCAGAATAACATTGACAGAAGGAAGGAAACAAAGGTACAGGTTATAAATGAGTGTCGTAAGGCTTTACAGGAAGAACCGACTGCCACCCCATATATGGTGGCCCAGATGACACAACACAGCATAAACACCGTCAAGAAGTATTGGAAACTTATACAAGGAGAGAACGAAGTACAACTGTCAAACTTTGGTGAAAAAAAACACCAAAAGATGACACTTCGACAGAAGGATAATTTCTATGCCACCCACCCATCCTGCACCAGAGACATCTTGAAGGTGGAAGAGTTCTCCTCCGACATCTTGGAACCGTTCTGTGGAACAGGGACGATGGCCGAGGTAATCAAGGCACACGGACACAATGTAAAAGCATACGACTTGATTGACCGAGGGTATGGTGAGGTTACTGATTTTGCCGATTTAGTCGTGAAAACAGGGAAATATGACATCATCACCAATCCCCCTTATGACGACAACTTGATAGACCATCTTCTGAAATGCATTAAGATAAGCAAGAAAAAGGTTGCTGTTTTGATGCCTCTTCGATACTTGTCAGGTAAAGCCCGACTTGAAAGATTATTTTCGAATTTCCCACCTAAACGGGTATATGTATATGCTGAAAGGATAAACATTGCCCAAAATGCAGAGTTCGAGAAGTTCTCAGACCCTGGTGCAAATATGACAATATATGCCTGGTTCGTTTGGGAAAAGGGATACAAGGGAACAACAGAACTGCATTGGATGCTGAATGGAGATTAAAATGATTTAATGAAATATGTCGGAAGGAGAGGAGGAGATGTTGGTTATCGTCATATTCTATAAGAAAGAATAATCCCCAAGTCCCTCAACTTGGGGATTTCCTTTAATAATGGGTGATAATCCCACTTTACCAAAGAGGAATACCTGTTGGTTCTTCCTTCTCCAATGGTTCTGGTTCTTTTGGTAACTCGATTACATCCTTCATCCACATACGTGCATATTCATCCGGTCCATCTGTATAATATTTCTTATCTTCATTATAGATGGATGAAATGTCAAACCATTCAAGATTATCCTCCAAAAGACCAGAATCTCTTAAAAGGAAAAAAACATCAAGACTTTCCATACTACTATCCACCTTTACACAGAACGAATATCCCATAGGACGACTGGGGTTTACATTTACAATCCAATACTGGTATCTCATAACTACATTTTTATTAGGTAAAAACAATATTTATAATAATTCTTCATCTTGTCCAATCACTCTAAAAAAGGGTGACCACGGGTCTCGTTACCTCGGAATACCTATACAGTTCCTCCTTTAATCTTTCGATGAAGTCGTTGAACTTTCCTCTCTCACCTTTCGTTTGTGGTACGAGTCCCTCGATATTCCTCAAGACCTTCCCTATGACCATATGTAGTCCATCATCATCGATTGCATCGACAATATCACAATGGACAACTACGTCTTTACGATAAAGTACGTTCTTGTCATCATTCAATATCGACAAGGTGAAACAATGTCGAGGATTGGATGTGTTACGACGTTCTACGTTAGAAATTCTGATGGTGACATCACCGACGGGGATAAACTTATTACGTTTCATAATCATAACATTAAATAACCTCACCTAAAATAATAACAAAAAAAATCCCAAAATTCTTAATAATCTTATCTTTTTTTGACTTTCTATTATTTTTTTTTCGGTAACGGCACGGGCAACGGCATCCGGCATCACGGAAGTTTAAGGATTGTCTCCCGTAAGTTCTATGATGTTTCTTGGTAAGGAGGATGGTAGTTTTAATACTATTATTAGTTCAAAGGAAGGATGTTTCAGAGACTTCGTAGGAGGAACGGAGGATGGTAGTGTTTATTAAGAAATAATACTGTAGAGAGATGGTGTTCTGACCGTCTAACAGAGTTCTTTTTTTAAGGAGGAATGGGTAAGGAAACAATCCCTCTATAAAAAAGAAAGAAAGGAAACAAAACACCTTATCCTTGTCTCAATCTCCCTCCATAAAACACTCCCTACGGAGCGAAGCGAAGCGAGCGTGTAGGGAGTGCCATTGGCGTTAGCCAACACCTCAATCAGTAAGTTCGTAGTCTCTGGTTCTTTAATACAGACACCTCCTTTCAGTAAGTTCAATTCTTCTCTTGTTCCTACGAACTAATAAACCAAAACATTACCTCTGTCTATTTTTTTCACTTCCCCTATTATCTTTATTCCCATATGGTTTTTCCCCATAGGGGAAAATGGGAAAAAGATAATAAGCCCTCTTGACAATAGTTTCCATCCCCTTATGACAATAGCATTTTATATCTTCCAAACCCTTATGACAATGGTGCTTTATTTCTTCCATCCTCTCTTGACCATAGTTTCCATCCCCTTATGACAATAGTGCCCTTAATCTTCCATTCCCTCTTGACAATAGACATATGAACCTTACTCCATATCCCTTTCTCTTATCAGAACAATCCACTCTCCAATTTATGTTGTAGTAGGTACTCACCTTCTCTCATCCTAATCTTTTCCAGTTCCTCTTGCCTTTCTCGGTCTCGTATTATATTCATTGCTTGTTTCCCGATATGGTCTTTGACCTCTTTCATATCTTCAACATTCATATCTTTGAGTCTTTCGTCCAGTTTCTCGTGCAGATACTTCTTGTTGCTCTCTGTTTTCAACGACTCGTCTATCAGAGACCATAGATAATCGAAAGGAGTATCAATGGGTTCTTGGACAGTCTCGGTCTGTTTAAGCTTTTTGAGTATATATCTGTCGAAATACCGATACACCGTCTTGCCCTTCCCCACAGGGCTGTTTTTTGAGTACCAGTATCTGCTTCTACCGGGGTTCTCCTTTATGAATTTCCCTATCCAATAGTCGTTGTATCTCTGTTCCCCCTTTTTGGCCAATCTGCCGACCAAACTCTGGTTCGTTATACTTGGATGGATATGTACCTTACTGCTGTCTTTCATCGGCTCCAAGTCTATCTCATCCTTGCTTTTCTTTATCACTGCCTTGATTACCTCCATTATGGGCTTATTGTAGTTGAAGTCGAGTTTCGGGTCATCCTCGAAATAAAGGATATTTCGACAATAGTACGAAAGCAGATAGTAGTATAGGGTTTTCTTATTGTCTGCATAGCCACAGGCAATCTCGAAGTAAGCCTGCTTGTACAGCAACTTCATAAGATAACTGTACTCAACGACCGAAACTGCCGTTGTGTGATACCTCTTACCTTTTCTCCTTATCTCTTTGTGGTATTCGTTTACCAGCCAGTCACCCTTGTTTATAGCAATCCCATCCTTGTCATATTCATATTTTGAATGGGTGTGGTGCTCTCGGTCGAGATTTATTCCTTCTCGTACCAGCTTCTTGTAAATTTCATCAACATATTCTCTGTGTTTCATCGTATAAAAAAAAGAAGCCCACCGGAAGAGTGGCGGCCCTATCCGATGAACTTCAGTAATCTTTTATGTATTGGACCCGCCAGTCCAAATTTTCGTCTCTACTCGTTATTTATGTATATAGAGATTTAACTTTGGGGAGCCTAACCCAACCTACTGTCGAAAACCTGACTTTGAAAGTCATTTCCCCAAGCTATTCCCCCAAGCTATCATCTTAACTTGTTGTTTATTCCGTTTTTATGATTATTAGAGAAACATTCCACATTCCGTATTCTTAATTATTATAGGATTATTATAGGGTTATAAATTGCTGTCTCGACATCCAGATTTTTTGAGGTCACTAGTTCTTCTATGTCCATCCACTCACCGTTTTGCTCCACCCACTCCCGAATCTGTTGTCCGATATTCGGCTCACCCAGAATATCACAGAAAATCCCGATGCATCCAGCAGCCTTATGGTTATACTGCACTGGGACAAGTGAGACTTGGTGTCCTTGATAATTGTTCTCGATGAACGGTTGTGGGGAACAGCATTGACCATCCTTCCTCCATAGACCAGATTTAATCTCACCTCCAAATTCTATCCACTTTTCGGTTGCAGCAAGTTGCTTCAATCGGTCTTTCTCCCAGTCGGAAAGATGAGGGGTTTCTCTATACTTACCGAAAGCAAGGAGCATTCCTTGAATGTCAAATATTCTGTTTGTGTGTATGGGAGTACGGAATATCACCGTTGGGATTACTATCGTTTCTTTCAAATCTTTCATAATCAATAGTTTCTTATATAATATTTATGATGTTTCTATGTTTCCCTTTTCTTTCCTTTATTTTATATTATTACAAATGAGCCATTTTTCAGGACGAAAATTATTGGGGGAATTATCATAAATACAGTATAATAGAATAAAAGATAATGAAAAAAAAGATGATGAACTTTGAACAATTCATTCTGGAAGAGAGCTGCACACAGAGAAACTCGGCAATCTCCACAGCAGTGAGTCAGTTGAAAGCACGTTACGGGGACACCACCGAGAAATTTTTGAAAGCAGCCGAAGGCAATGTGGATGAAGTCAAGGATTATCTCGTTGAGATTCTTACCCCATACTTGGAAAGAATCGAAGGTCAGGAAAAGTTGCAGAACAGCAGATTCAGTTTCGACTTCGACGGTCTGCTCTCCGGACTTGCCTCGTGGGTGCTTGTTGAGTTGGAGCTTGCCAAAATGAAGAAAAAACATAATAAAGAAAACAAGTAAGATATGCACAGAGTGGTGATATTTTCAGAAGCTGTTTGTAGTAACGGAGAATTGTTGTATGGAAAACTATACGAAGGTGATAATGATGCTGTTATTTTGAAATATGTTCGTGAAGACTTGAAAAGACTTACAATTGTAGAGCATTGGGAAGGGTCGCTAGGAAGTGATTTTAGAGAAAAAGAGAATTGGGTCTTGGTGCAGCACTCAGACGGGACGGAGTCTTGGGGATTTGATGCAGACAAATACACGAACTATTTGGGCTATGGATTAATTCCAGACCAGTTTGTCGAGAGTTGTTGGCTGCCGCCCATCTTCTTTGCTGTCTTGAACAGATGGGTTCCCATCCGAATGTCTGATTGCAACGACAAAGACTACATTATAAACAAGGCATTCTATGACTCAATAAACGAAGCAAACCCCAACGACCTTGGGTGGTTGCCACTCGATGAAGCCGAAGAACTTCCGTTTTAGTCAAAGGATACAAATTCTTCAGATTTTTTAACCATAATTATTCCAGACACCTTCCGAAACGGAGGGTGTCTTTTTTATCTCAAAAAAAATATTTAATTTTCTGAGTCTGAATGCAATGCCACGGATTTTTTGCCGTTATTATAGTAAAAAATTAGAAAGAACAATATTATGACTGAACAAGAAATCAAAATCAAGGCAATCTGTGCAATCCTTACAGGTCGAACTTCCAACCCCGACTATGCCGACATCTCCATCTCGTCAATAGTCTCCGAAGCCATACGGGGTGCAGACATCCTCCTCAACGAACTATGGGAACAGGAGCAGCTTTCACCCCAAATACCGTCACACAGATGAGAGCAGTTCCATCCGTTGCAAACTCGTCGAGCCCTATCGACACTCGGAAAGCTGTCGAGCCTTCTCGAAATGATGGCCACTCGGAAAGCTTCAGTGTTTTCAAAAAAATCACGAAACCTTTCGAAGGCATTTTTACTCGGAAATCAGACGAAGACCATCACGGTCAAAGAACGTGAAGATAACAGAAAGGATGGGAAAAAATGGAAACTCGGAAAGCTGTATGGACCCCCGTGAAGCTATGAGCCCATAGCTCAAAAAAAGTATCGGGAAAGACGGTGTATGTCGAATATTTTTAGTACTTTTGCAAAAAGTTCTTTGAGGATATTGCTGGTAACAATATGGGGTAAATAACCGATTTATGTCCCAAAATTGTACCACAAAACGGCAAGCTATTGAAAGCCAGTACCGATTATATAAGAGGAGGTGAAGTAA
>Ga0265301_10002448_pt1 | contig 21361 bp, 9 predicted proteins | sample AusTroGonzalo_MG_2_FD_193488 | JGI IMG/M metagenome (GOLD analysis project Ga0265301, IMG submission 193488) | Bovine rumen microbial communities from tropical cattle in Woodstock, Queensland, Australia - Gonzalo_04 | ecosystem: Host-associated > Mammals > Digestive system > Stomach > Rumen ... | reverse complement strand
CGGCCCGCAACAGTTATAACACCACTCAGACAGCTACCTTCACACACCAGAATAACAGCGCAGGCATCGCCAAGCTGCTGAAAGACCCCACACGCTACGGACAGGTGGCACACACCAACGCCAGCGTCGTGAAGAAGAACAGCTTCGTGCGCTTCACCAACCCGTTGAAAGGGCAGACCGACCTCACCGGTTTCACGGTGGCCACACGCATCTACCGCGAAGATGCAGCCGACATCACCGGCACCCTCCTGAGCTTCACGGACGTGTCACCGGCCAACAGCAGTGTAGCCCAACGTTTCTTCCTCAACAGCAATGCAGGTATGCATTTCCAGGACGATGCCGCGGGCACCAATGCCTTCGACATCAACACCCTCAACGATGCCGGCACCAATGCCACCAACTACATCCCTGCCGGCAAATGGGTGATGGTAGTGCTCACCGCGGATGCCACCAACGGCGTGAGCCTCTATGTGGATGGTGTGAAGAAATCCCACAAGAACTTCACCTCCACAGCTGGCTCGGCTGGTACGGCGGCCCAAGCAGCCAAGCTCTTCAACTATCAGTATCTCTTGTCCATGGTATCGAATGCCTCGTATTTCAGCTTCGCCCATGGCGATGCCAACAACGGCTCCGCCGCAGCCCGCTTCGATGACCTGCTCGTCTATAACCGAGCACTCACGCTGACCGATGTACAGGGACTGCAGACGCTGTGCAACCGCACAACGGACTTCACACCCGAGGGTGTAGGCATAGAGGATGTGAAAAGTGAAGAAGTGAAAAGTGAAAAATGGGACGACGCTGTGTACGACCTCAGTGGCAGAATCGTACATCGCACATCGTCCCATGGTACCCTACCCCGCGGCCTCTACATCATCAACGGCCGCAAGGTGATGGTGCGCTAAGCAGGCTATTCGATGATGGCAGCGAAACCTCCGTTGCGCACCATCGTGATGTCCAGCTCGGTGGCTGAGGTCACCGTCTGCTCAACTACATTGTAGTGCATGGCCTGGTAGTCGGCATTGACACCATCCACAAAAGCCTTCATCTTAAACGTGCGGCCCGCAGGCAGGAAGTCTAGGCGGACGCTGTGGTGCTGCGTCTCATCAGTACCCTGAATGGCCCCCACGTACCATCGGCTGCCGCTACGGCGGGCGAGGATGGCGTGGTGTCCTACGGCGGCACTGAGGCAACGGGTCTCATCCCATGTCACGGGTACGCTGGCGATATAACGCGTACACTCCTCATTCTGATAATAGCGCGTGGGGTTGTCGGCCAACATCTGCACACCGCTCTCCAGCAGCACGTAGAGCGCCATCTGGAAAGAACGCGTGCCCATAGCTGCGGCGTTCGGGCGAGTGGCCCGATAGCGGTCCGGCTGCATATTATTCATACCACCAGGCGTGAAGTCGGCAGCGCCCACGGCATTGCGGATAAAGGGGATGAAGATGGTGTTGTTCGGCGGGCAGTTACCCATCTGTTCCAAGCCCCTGACACCCTCGTAGGAGATGAGGTTGGGATAGCGGTATTCCAGCCCGGCAGGCGTGAAAGCGCCGTGGAAGTCCACCAACAGTTGGTACTTGGCAGCCTCTTTGACCACGCGCTCGTAGAAGTTGACCATCCACTGGTCGAAATGGTCCATGAAATCCACCTTCACGCCCGCAACGCCCCATTCGGCATAGGTCTTGAAGAGTTCCATGTGGTTCTCCACCGTGAGCCACGGCAGCCAGATGATAACACCCACTCCTTGTTCTTTGCAGTGTTTGATAAGCTCCGGCAAACGCATGTGGTCGTTCGCTGTAAAAGGATCACGCGTATCCTTCGCCCATCCCTCGTCAAGGAGGATGTACTCAATACTGTATTTGGCAGCGAAGTCGGCGAAATAGGCGTAGGTCTCGTAATTACAGCCATACCTGAAGGTCACATCTGGACCAAAGGGGGCAGCACCGTTCCACCACTCCCAGCTTACCTTGCCGGGGCGCACCCAGCTGGCATCAATCTCGCTCTTGGCAACCAGCTGCACGGGCACGGTCTGCGTCAGCAAGCCCTTGGAGTCAGTGATGACCACATAGCGCCATGAGAACGCGCGTGTGCCATTGGTCTTAGCCAAATAGGGAGCCTCCTCTGCCACATGATAGCTACGGTCGCCATGCGCTTCCCATTTCTGTGCGGCAGGCGGGAAGGCGCTCTCAAGGGCTCCGTCGGCGGTAGCACGCAGACAGAGGTGGGGATAATCGCGCAGATCTGTCTCAGCAATGAGTAGCTGCAGGTCGTTGTCACCCGAGAGCAATGCCGGCGTATGACCGATGTTTCCGCTCTCGTGCCAGTCGCCGATGCTCTGGTGTGTATAGCTCTCCTCACAGGAGGAGTTGAAACTCCTGGTCTGCTGGACATGTGTCTGTACAGCGATGGCAGGGCGCAGGATGAAGCGGTCTGCAGTGACCTCCACCTCACCCTTCACACGCGTCTCAAAGCGATAGGCGACGGCATTGTCCATCACACGCAGTACGAGCGTACCGTTTTCTACGCTCACACGTGCCTCCGTGCAGGTGGCATCAATGTTGGAGTACCTCAAGGGCACCACGGGATGCAACGTCTCACGCAGCTGTTGCTGAATAACACGTCCCGCCGTCGTGCCGACAGCCTTCTGGCTCAGGGTCATGCCAACGCCTTCCATGGTGAAGAGCTTTTCTCCGGCACGGCTGACTGTCCAGCCCAACTGCCCCTTTTGGGTGTTGAGGTCCACAATAATCTGGCCATTTGGCGACTTGACTTGTACCACTTTGGCAGCAGTGGCGGTAGTAGCAATGGCCACCCATAAAAGGATGGCCATCGCACGGAAAAGATGTTTCTTCATTATCTCAGGTCGATAACGGGGATATTGTCTTTGTCGTTGTAATTGAGGTTCTCACCAGCCATACCCCAGATGAAGGTGTAGTAATAGGTGGCGCTGGCACAGTGGATGCTCCATTCGGGCGACATGATAGCCTGCTCATTGTGCAGCCATACGATGCGGCTCTCCTGCGGCTCACCCATCACATGACTGATGGTCTGTGTCTCGGGCAGGTTGAAATAGTAGTAAGCCTCGATGCGGCGACCGTGGGTGTGCGGCGGCATCGTGTTCCACACGCTGCCGGGCTGCAGTTGCGTGAGACCCATCTGGAGCTGGCAGGGGCCCTCCTCCAGCGAGGTGTTGACGATGAGCTGGTTGATGGTGCGCTGATTGCTCTCTGCGAGGGTGCCGAGGGGCTTCTCCTTGGTGCCGACGATGGTGGCCTTGAGGGACTGCACCTTGCCATTCTTGCGGCCGTCGAGCGTCACCCACTGCGTCTTGTAGTGCTTGTGGGCGGTGGCACTGTTGAGGTAAAACTTAGCGGGCTTCGAGGCATCCTTGGAACGGAAGATAACTTCCTGGTTCGAATCGATGCTGTTGCCGTTCTTATCCTTGCCTAGCCAACCGCGACCTACATAGAGGGCTTCGCTGTAGCCGAGGGGGTACTCCTGACCATCGACAATGACGATGCCGTCGCCGCCGGTGTTGATGATGCCGAGCTCACGGCTATGCAGGAAATAAGGCTCCTTCAGCGCATCGAAAGTCTCCAGCTTCAGATCCTTGGTGACAGGCATAGCACCGCCGAAGATGAAGCGGTCGTACTGGGAATAGGTCAGGTTGATCTCATCTGCCACCATCACCTTCTCCATCACGAAGCGCTCGCGCAGTGTCTGGGTGTCGTAGTGCTTCACGTCAGCGGGGTGACAGGCGGTCTGGAAATAAATGTTTTGCTGTGCAAAAGAAACGAATCCACAGCAAAGAAAAGAAAAGAAACAAATGAACTTTTTCATATGCTTGAAATTAAATAATGTGAGATATGATGGTATGGAAACAAATGGCCGTAATTAACGTAATTATTCAGGAATGATGTATTCGCGGTAATTATCTTGATTGATAAGAACATACTCATCTTCTTCAGGCAGGAAGAGGTAACGCTCTGTATGAAGAGTTTCTTCTCCAAAGTTAAAAAGTATACCACGTTCCTGGTGGGTAATACGGAGATAGTTGAATAATTGAGCACGATGTTCAGGACATATCTCGCTCACAGCTTTCAACTCAATAACGATACCTTTATAATAAAAATCCGCAAAGTATGTTTTCTCCATTAACTCATCCTTATAATACATATGCAATTCCTTCTCACGTTCAACGGTAAGACCATTTCGCCTGCACTCCATCGCAAGAGCCTCCTGATAAATGGGTTCCGCTAGACCCCGCCCCAAGGTGTTATGAACCTCCATGGCCATACCCACCATCTGGTACATATCCATATACTCTTGCCGTGTCATTGGATGATTGGACTATAGGAAAATATTATGTTTATTATGATAATTCGTGTTGAATACAATTACATCATTGTTTATTAGCGTTTTGTTTCTCGTCAGCAACGATGCGGCGGCGGTTGATGAACATCATGACAACAGTGAAACCGGAGAGGAGGCCCATGCCGATGTAATCGAGGCTCTTGCAGGCGCGGAAGATGACCCAGCCGAAGAGCGAAGAACAGAAGTCGAGGGCACCGGCCATAAAGCCATCAGGCACGTGGGCGGCGGCATCCTGCGTAGCAGCATAAACCGAGTTGGCAGCAGCCGTGAAGTCGCCACTCATATCCGTGACGAAGTAAAGACCGATGATGAGAGCCACAAGACCGATGATGAAGGTCTTGACTACATTATTCTTTGTAATGGGCAGCACCAGAGGGAAGAGATAGAACATTCCAGCCAGTGATGCCAGGGGCAGGAACTGATTGCCCGGCAGGACGACGGCCAGGAACAGCACGGTAGGAATCAGCAGAAGGCTGACCACCAGCGTGGTGGGATGACCAATGACGAGGGCGGGGCTCATTCCGATATGTACTTTCTTACCGTTGAATTTCTGCTCCACAACCTCCTTCGTCTTCTGACTGATAGGCATCAAACCATCGATGAAGAGCTTGGTGATACGAGGTATCAGCTCCATCACAGCACCCATGATGACACCCAGCGAGAGGATCGTCTTCGCAGCATCGCCGTTCCACTCCTTCACGCTCAGCGCACCAATCAGGGCACCCACGATGACACCCAGGATCAGCGGCTCGCCCAGCACGCCGAACTTCTTCTTCAGGCCCTCGGCATCGATGTCGAGTTTCGAGAAGCCGGGGATGCGGTCCAGGAGCCAGTTGATGGCAAGGGCAAAAGGCACGAAACTCTGGCAAAAAGGCTGCGGGATGCTGATGCCATCCAGCTCATAGTGCTGCTGGAACTTCTCAGCCGTGAGATCTGCCATCACGAGCGTAAACATATAGCAGACAATGGCGGCGAAGTAACCCCATGCAAGACTCTCGCCCTGCACGAAATACACGACGGCACCGATGAAGGCGAAATGCCAGTAGTTCCACAGGTCGATATTCACTGTGCGCGTGGTCTTCGTGATGACCATCAGGAAGTTCACGCCCAGACAGATAGGGATGATGAGTGCGCCCACGGCTGTGTTATAAGCCACGGCAGCAGCGGCAGGCCATCCCATATCGAAGATGTTGAGCTGCAGGTGGTAGATGTCGGAGATATTTGTCAGCGGACCGTTGAAGTTGGTAGTCAGCAGCGCCGTGACAATGCCAAGGCCCACGAAACCGACGCCCACGAACAGACCGCTCTGCAGTGCCTTGCCGAACTTCAGGCCGATGCACAAACCGATGATGGTGAACAGAATGGGCATCATCACCGATGCGCCCAAAGAGATAATGTAAGCAAAAACATGTTCCATGTTTTATCAGTTTAATGATTAATGTTTAAAGTTTAATGCAAATTCTTTTGTTAATCGCTAAACGATTTGTAAAGACCTGATAATAATCTCTGAATAATGGCGGCCTTTTCATCCATTGAGTCTAATTCTTCCTTCGTTATATATCCAACATCAAACGACAGTTCCAATTGGCTCATGGCTTCAGATAAAGAACCTTGTGCATATTCGATAAAGCGCTGTTTTTCCTTGTTGGAGATTCGTCCAGCGCTCTCGGCAATGTTGGAAGGCAGTGACGATGCAGCTCGACGCATCTGATCACACAATGCAAAACGTTCTTCTATGGGGTATTTTCTCAACAGCAGATAAACCTCCTTGTTGAAGGCTCTTGCATGCTGGTAAACCACAAGTTTCCTATATGAGAAATGATCCCTGCTAAAATACATTCTGCATTAACCATTAACCATTAAACTTTAAACTCCTTCTTCATTTTTCAAAGCTAATGGAGGAGGAACCGATATTATTCCCATCTGCGAAAATCTGGACGCGGTACTGACCGGCCACAAGCATCTCGGTGACGTCCCAATAGACGATGACGGGTGTTTCCTCGCCGTTGTATTCGATGTCCTTGCGGATGCTGTACTCTAGGCGACGGTTCTCATAGGCGAAGGTGCCACCGCCATTGACGGCCTCACCCGTGGGCTTGACGATGCGCACATAGATGGACTTATTGCCGGCAGCGGCTGTCACATTGCGGGCGATGGAGAAGCTAATCTGGAACTTCTTTACGTCTGCCACCTTCTTGGCCTCTTTTCCTTTCTTATTCAAGGCACTGACGCGAATGCCGATGGCATCCAGCTGGCTGGCAATGGCCACCTTATCCGTCAAAGAAGCCTTCTCAGAAGAGAGGCTAGAAATCTGCTGCTGCTGCACCTGCTGCACCTGGCGCAGGTTCTCGTTCTCTGCGTTGAGCTGTGTGTTCAGTCGGTTCAGCGAGTCTATCTCCGCCACGAAGCTCCTCAGCACCTCACGCATCGTAGCCAGCTCTTTCTTCAGGCGCGTAATCTCGGCGGCATCGTTGGTCTTCGTGCGACGTAGCTCCTCCAAGAGCTCCTGTGTGCGTTGCTGCTCACGTTCCAGCTGAGCCATCAGCGAGTCGTTGGTGACCTGTGTCTTCATCTCGTTGTACTGGACAGCAAAACTCTCGTATTCGTTCTCCATCTCGCGCTTGTCCATTTCTGCAAGTTCGAGCATCTGTTTGTTCTCTTCGTTGGACTGGTGCAACGAGAAAATCAGGTATGCCATACCAGCTATGAGCACAGCAACCACTGCCAAGAGGGCATAAAGTGTCTTTTTGTTCATAATTACATACAATTTTGAGGCAAAGGTAAGAAAAAGTTGAGAGTTGAGAGTTGAGAGTTGAGAGTTTTTTTTACCTTTGCGCACAGAAATAACAAAAATGAACATAAAAATGATGAAACAACGCTCTTTTCTCCTCGTTTGCATCCTTGCAATGGTTCCTTTCACCTTGAAGGCTGCCATCACCGTGAAGAAGCTGAACCCGACCACTGTAGAAGTGCTTCAGAACGGTCAAACGCTGACCCTCGACTTCTATGGTCCCAACATCGTTCGCCTCTTCCTGGATCCACAGGGCGGCATCGTCCGTGACCCCGTGGCACTGCCGCCGGCACAGATCCTTGTTGACCAGCCGCGCCGCGAGGTGGGCGGCCTCACGGTGGAAGAAGATGCCACGTTCTACCGCGTGCAGGCTGGGCAATTGGTTGTCAGCATCGCACGTGAGAATGGTCTCATGACCTTCTCCGACCGCAAGGCCGGGCGCATCGTCACGCGTCAGCTCCCCACAGCGTCCTCTTCAGAGGCAGCCTTCGGCGGTTTCGAGTTCGATGGAAAGAAAAGTGTGCTGACCCTCAGCGCTGGTGACAACGAATACTTCTATGGCGGCGGCGTGCAGAACGGGCGCTACTCCCACAAGGGCACCATCATCGCCATCGAGAACACCAACAACTGGACCGACGGCGGTGTAGCCTCCCCCACCCCCTTCTACTGGAGCACAGCGGGCTACGGCATCCTATGGCACACCTTCCGTCCAGGCAAGTACGACTTCGGTGCCACCGAGTCCGGCAAGGTGAGGCTGATGCACGAGGAGTCCTACCTCGACCTCTTTCTCTTTGTTGACGACGGCTGCGTGCCCCTCCTTAATGACTTCTATCAGCTCACGGGACATCCCGTCCTTCTGCCCAAATTCGGTTTCTATGAAGGACATTTGAATGCTTACAATAGAGACTATTGGAGCCCCTCCCCCGCCCCCTCCCCCGTTGGGGCGGGGAGCATGGCTGGCGAGGGGGGCTCTGTGCTGTTTGAGGACGGCAAGTATTACAAGGAGAGCCAGAAGCCCGTCGAGGGTGGCATCCGCGAGAGCCTCAATGGCGAGTTGGAGGGCAACTACCAGTTTTCAGCCCGCGCCGTCATTGACCGCTATGAGAAGGCCGATATGCCCCTCGGTTGGGTACTGCCCAACGACGGCTACGGTGCCGGCTACGGACAGACAGAGACCCTCGAAGGCAATGTCGAGAACTTGAAGCAGTTCGGCGACTACGCCCGCTACCATGGCGTGGAGATCGGCCTATGGACGCAGAGCGACCTGCACCCCAAGGAGGGCATCGAGGCCCTGCTGCAGCGCGATATCGTGCGTGAGGTGCGTGATGCCGGTGTGCGTGTGCTGAAGACCGATGTGGCATGGGTCGGTGCCGGCTATAGCTTCGGCCTCAACGGCGTCGCCGACGTAGGACAGATTATGCCCTACTACGGCAACGATGCACGTCCCTTCATTATCTCCCTCGACGGTTGGGCCGGCACACAGCGCTATGCCGGTATCTGGAGCGGCGACCAGACGGGCGGTGAGTGGGAATACATCCGTTTCCACATCCCCACCTATATCGGCTCCGGCCTCAGCGGACAGCCCAACATCAGCTCCGATATGGACGGCATCTTTGGCGGCCGCAACATCCCCGTCAACGTGCGTGACTTCCAGTGGAAGACCTTCACACCCATGCAACTCAACATGGATGGCTGGGGCAGTAACCCCAAGTACCCACAGGCTCTTGGAGAACCCGCCACCAGCATCAACCGCTGGTACCTGAAACTGAAGTCCATGCTGATGCCCTACACCTACACCATCGCGCACGAAGCGGTGGATGGATTGCCAATGATTAGACCCGTAGTAGGCCTCTCCCCCAACCCCTCCCCTGTTAGGGAGGGGAGTGAAGCTACTTCCAAGGGCAATCCGTCACCCCTCCCTAACAGGGGAGGGGCCGGGGAAGGGGCTTACGAATTCCTATACGGCCCCAGCATCCTCGTAGCCCCCATCTATCAGAACACCGCTGCTGATGCCGATGGCAACGACATCCGCAACAACATCTACCTGCCCGAAGGGCAATGGGTGGATTGGTTCACGGGACGCTGCTATGAGGGCGGTCGTATCCTGAACCATTTCGATGCACCGCTGTGGAAGCTGCCCGTCTTCGTGCGTCGCGGCGCCATCATCCCCGCCATCCATGCACATAACAATCCCAACGAGATCGACTCGCACACGCGCGCGTTCTATATTTATCCTTTGGGCCATACCGAGTTCACTGCTTACGATGACGACGGCCGTACACAAGCCTACCTGCGCGGCGAGAACACTACAACCCACGTCATTAGCGACCTTAACGACAAAGGTCGCCTGACCATCACTGTGGAGCCCACCAAAGGTAACTACGCCGGCTTCGAACGCGAGAAATCCACGGAGTTCGCCATCCCCCTGCAGGCACATCCCAAGCGCATCACGCTCCTCATGAACGGCAAGAAGGTGCGCATCGACGAGGTCTCCGAGCTCGACGATTTCACCAAGAAAACCAATGTCTTCTACTACGATGCCGAGCCGCAGCTCAACCTATGGTCCACGCGTGGCAGCGAAATGGCACAGCTGAAAGTCATTCACACCCCACGCCTCTATGTCTGCGCCGCTGACATCGATATCACCACCACGAAGCTCGAGGTCATCATCGACGGCTACACCTTCGATACCTCCAACCACCAGCTCACCCGCAGTGGAGAGTTGGGAACCGTGGAGAGCTTACAGTTGAAAGGCAAGGAGGCTTACGCCCTGCCGCTGCAGTGGACGGCTGTCGAGAACGCCGACTACTATGAGATTGAGCACCTTGGCCAGCTCTATAGTACCATCACCGCCCCCACCTTCACCCTTGAAGGCCTGCAGCCCGAGACCGACTACGAGGTCCGCGTGCGTGCCGTGAACAAACAAGGTACCAGCGAGTGGGCCAGCGCGCAGTTCCGCACACAGCCCGACCCGTTGCGCTTCGCCATCCGTGGCATCACCGCCGAGTGCACCATCCCCGACCAACCCGGTCAGGGCATCAGGCACCTCTTTGACTTCGACGAAGGCACCACGTGGCACACCGCCTGGAACAAGCCCAACTCCGCACCCTTCGACCTCCTCCTCGACCTGCACGTCATCACACAGATCGACAGCATCCACTACATCCCGCGTCCCGACGGCGGCAACGGCACCTTCGCCAAGTACACCATCGAATACAGCCTTGATAAACAGAGTTGGACACAACTCTCCGCTCTCAACTCTCAACTCTCAACTCTCAACTTCCCCGCAGGGGTTACAGTGCGTTATATCCGAATGCATGTTGAAGAAGCGCGCGGCGGCTTCGGCAGCGGCCAGCAGATCTATGTCTTCCGCAACCCCGACGCCGAGGCAATGATTCCCGGTGACATCAACCACGATAACCGCATTGACGAGAACGACTTCACCTCGTACATGAACTACACCGGCCTGCGTCAGGGCGACGGCGACTTCGAGGGTTACATCTCGCGCGGCGACCTCAACAAGAACGGCCTCATCGACGCCTACGACATCAGCACCGTCGGCATCGAACTGGAGAGCGGTGTCAGCAGTCGTAAGGTAGCACCCGTAGCCGGTAGCATCACGGTCACCGCCGATAAGAAGTTCGTTGTTGCCGGTGACATCGTCACCCTCACCATCAGCGGTAAGGGCCTCGTCAGCGTCAACGCACTCAGCTGCGCCATCCCCTACGATGCTACGCAGTGGGAATACATCGGTGTCGATGCTATTGGCATGAAGGAGATGCGCAACCTCACCTATGACCGCCTCCACACCAACGGTCAGAAAGCCCTCTACCCCACCTTCGTCAACTGCGGCGAACATCCCTATGTCGAGGGCGACACCACCCTCTTCACCCTCCGTTTCCGCGCCAAGCAGCGTGGCAAGTTCGACCTCACGCCGCAGAACGGAATGATTCTTGACAAATATCTCAACGTCATCAACTGGTAACCTTCATGGCAAAGGAGAAGACGATGTATGTCTGCGAGAACTGCGGACAGGAGAGTGCCAAGTGGATTGGCAAGTGTCCGTCGTGCGGGCAGTGGAATACGTTTAAGGAGTTCCGGGTTGGCAAGCCTTCTGCACAGACGCCGTTGGCATCTGTGCAGAAGGCTTGCCGGGCCATCCCTCTCTCTGACATCCGGGCGGAAGAGGAGCCGCGCATGGATATGCGCGACGAGGAGCTGAACCGTGTCCTCGGCGGCGGCCTTGTACCGGGTAGCCTGGTGCTGCTGGGCGGTGAGCCGGGCATTGGCAAAAGCACGCTGGTGCTGCAGACCATCCTACGCCTCACGGACAAGAAGGTGCTTTATGTCAGCGGCGAGGAGAGTGCACGACAGCTGAAGTTGAGAGCGGACCGTCTGGCTCCTTCAACGCCGCTGATGGCGGAGTTGAAGGTCGTCTGCGACACCTCATTGGAAAATATCTTCGAGCATATCGAGGCAGAGCAGCCTGACTTGGTCATCATCGACTCCATCCAGACCATCTCCACAGAGGCCGTAGAATCCTCACCCGGCTCGCTCTCGCAGATCCGCGAGTGCGCCGCCGCGCTCCTGAATTTCGTCAAAGGAGCTAACGCCCCCCTCCCTCACGGGGGAGGGGCTGGGGGAGAGGCCGAGGCCCTTGTGGCTCCCTCTATCATCCTCATCGGCCATATCACCAAGGAAGGTACGCTGGCAGGTCCCAAGGTGCTGGAGCACATCGTCGATACGGTGTTGCAGTTCGAGGGCGACCAGCATTACCTCTACCGCATCCTTCGCTCGCAGAAAAACCGCTTCGGCTCCACGTCGGAGCTGGGTATCTATGAGATGCGTCAGGACGGTTTGCGTCCCGTCGCTAACCCCAGCGAGCTGCTAATGACCGACAACCAGGACGGCCTCAGCGGCATCGCCATCGCCGCCGCCATCGAGGGCGTGCGCCCCTTCCTCATCGAGACGCAGGCGTTGGTGAGCACCGCCGCCTATGGCACCGCGCAGCGCTCCGCCAACGGTTTCGACTACCGACGGCTGAATATGCTGCTGGCCGTGCTGGAGAAGCGCGTGGGCTTCAAACTGGCCCAAAAAGATGTGTTCCTGAATATTGCGGGTGGCCTGCGTGTCACCGACCCCGCCATCGATCTGGGCGTCATCGCCGCCATCCTCTCCTCGAACGTTGATACCGCCATCGATGCCGGCGTCGCCCTCTGCGGCGAGGTAGGTCTCTCGGGCGAGATACGACCCGTCAGCCGCATCGAACAGCGCATCGCCGAAGCGCAGAAGCTGGGTTTCCAGCGCATCCTCATCCCTGCGGCCAACCTCAAGGCCGTGAATCCCCACGACTACAAAATAGAGATTACCCCCTGCCGGCGCGTCGAAGACGCTTTCCGTGCACTCTTCGGGTAATAAAACAGTCAACGGGCGCAGATTTGCGCCCGTTGACCTTTTTTACTATTATTCTTCCCAGATGTTCGACCACGAAGAATTGTCTCCCTTCGTGAAACCGATAGCATTGGAATCTTCGACCTTGTTTGTATTATCCACCTTAATGGATTGACAAATCAAGCTGTGACCCATGATCGCATAAAAACTTGTACGCGGGCATTGATATATCTTTTTCATAACGTCATTTATAATTTGTGATTTCACATTGTATGATTTCAGGCCCCCCTTCTCCCCTCCCTCACGGGGGAGGGGGCGGGGGAGAGGCCGTCTTTTTACTTCACTAAAACTTTCTTACCGTTAATGATATTCACGCCCTTCATCGGCTTATGAAGCCTCTGACCGGCAACGTTGTAGATGGAAGTCCTTTCTTCCGTCTCCACAAGGGGAGAAACGATGCTATTCGCATCATCGAAGTCGAAAGTGAAGCCCTTGACAGCGCCACCTGATGTAGGCGTATCGAGGTATGCCTTGTTGGCACCAAGAGTGATCGTGGTCTCTCCGTTGTTATCGAACTTGTAGAAGCCAATCACATTGTTAATTTGACCCAGTGAGTAGTAGTTCGAACCGTCACTGAGATCAAGGCTCATGGGAACCAGCGTACCCTTCAACAGGTTAGCACTCTCACTGACCACGGGAGTAAGCTCAGTATTCGTCATATTCAAGATCGTGTTGTCATCTGCATCCTCATTGACAAGCACCACTGCGGTGTTGGCAGGAATCTCTGTACCACTGCTATTCGTTTCTGTCAGCTGAGCATATCCATTGTTGGCTGTTGTAATGTAGTAAGCCTTCGTAGCACCAGTGGTTGTCACATCAAACGGCAGATAGAGGGTTGCATAGCTGGCATCACCAACGACGTTAAGCGGGAGTGGCTTAGCGAGAGTGATGGTGAAGTTGGTAATAGCGAACCAGTTATTCTGTAAAGCACCATAGAACGTAAAGGTCGTTGATTTGGCATTCACATTGTTGACCGTTATATTCGTAGGAGTCGTAGTGGAAGTGATATCACCAGTAGTGGTTCCGTCTGCTGCAGTGATACGATATGTGCCACTTGTATATACTGCACCACCTATGGTGTAACTTGAAATGAGATAACCGGCAGGGGCGGTGATGGTATAAGTGTCTGTTGCACCATCGGCGCTCGGCTTCAGAGTCATAACACGGGTACCGAGTACGGTAGCTTTGTCGAAGCCATAACCACTTTCTGTGGAAACTGTCAGCCCTGCCTTTCCTGATGTGGCGTTGGATGTCCAAGTGCGTGCCCAGTGTCCAGTACCAGTATCAGAGAAGGCGCCATAAGAGTCGCAACCTGTGCCAGTTTGATAAACAGTGTTCTTAACAACGTTTGTCTCTAAGTACTCTGGCACATTATATTCATCCAGTGCAGGAATGAGGGCGACGAGTTGGTCACGAGTGATCTCCAGGAAGTTGAGGGGATAGTGGTTGTAGTCTGTGTAACCGCCGGCACTATTGAGGGATTGATCCTCGAAGAACAGATAGAGACTACCCGGGTTTTCCTCGGAGCCGCCGCGATCCATTGTCACATAGCGTGTGCCCTTGGTCTGTACAGTAAGGAACTCCGTCCAGTTAGATCCTTGGTCTGTGCTGTAGTAGAGCTTGAAGTTGGCGTGCTGACCAGTTGTCATCGAATGGAAGATGACATCGGTCTTTCCTTTCGCTGTCTCACGCTGGTAGTATAAGATATCCTGGTTGTTGGCAGAGCCGCCGGCATAGAGCTGCGAGTTGTTCCACTGTGAACCCATGGTGAATGACAACGTACCGTCATTGTTCTTGGTATAGGTTGCGGTGTTGAAGCCGCGGTTGTAAGCCTGGCGGATGGAGCCGAGTAAAGAACCATCGTTCATCTGGATAATCTTGGCCTCGTCACCACCTGCGAACATAATCTGAGGACTAAAGTACCATGACGTGCCGCCATCAGTGGAATAGAAGATATAGTCCTGAGAATTGCTGGTGTGTTCCGTGGAACTGGTCATCGTCTGTGCAGGGATGAGGTACATCAGGATGTCGTCTTCAGGGATATAAAGGCCACGTCCAGAGGTCACGAAGTAGTCATAGAGACCATAGCCAGCTTCGCCGACAGTATCATAATTCTTAAGAGCACCCGTTGAGAAGAGATCTACCGGCGGTGTGCTTGCATCACTGCTCCACGTAACACCATTGTCTGTACTCGTGGACATGGCAATATGTTTTTGGCCATAGGAGTAACCGAGATTACCAGCTACGAAGAGGCAGTAGAGCTTGCCATCCTTACCCTTGACGAGAGAGGGGTCGCCATAACCACACTTGTCATCATCAGCGGTTCCAAGTCCCTTGGCAATAACGACAGGTTCGCTCCAGGTCTTACCTCCATCGGTAGAACGACGAATCACGATGTCGATGACGTGACCGCCGCCGATGTCTGTATGGCTGTTATAGCGCTTATCAGCTGCCACTACGATGCTGCCGTCGTCAGCTACAACCATCGCGGGAATACGATAGACGCGACTACCGTTGTCACGCGGCAGGAAGGGATAGCTACGAACGTTGAAGACCATGGCACCACGGTCGGCAGGATCGCCGACGGATGTCAAGTCGAGGTTCTGTGCCGTTTGACCAGCCACCTGGTATGAGATACCTGTCACGGCAGCGTCGAGGACGGCACCAAGCGTAGCTGTGCTGCTCACCGTAGCACCAATCCAGTAGTAGTGGGTGCCAGCGGAGAGGTTGCTGATACTGAAGGTGGCAGTAGAACCAGAGATGGATGCCGTTGCAATCTCTGTCTTTGTCGGAGCACCTGAACCCGTGGAATAGATTTCAGGTGAGCTGGAGTCGGCCTCATAGAGTTTCAAGGTGGAGATGTTAGCCTCCGAGCCGTCCTTAAGGCTGACGGTGAGTGAGACGTTGGTAGCAGCCTTGAAAGGAGCTGCAGTAACCTTCAGCAGCATCACCTCGCTATCGCGCCCAGCCGTCTGCCAACCTTGTTCCACGGTCACGCTACCTTCGACCATTGCCAGGCTGGGATCGTAAGCAAAGGTGATGGTATGATTTGTGGCGTCTATGGTGACACCATTGGCACCTTCCAATGTGAAGTCTGTTTCCTCAGGTGTCACAGCGCTGGGCAAGAAGAAGTAACCATTCTTATAAACTGCCGTCAAGCCACTGACATCGGTGCGGGAACAGGTAATCTGCGCATTGTCAGGAGCATTATTGCAAATGACTTGCCAAGCTGTGAGACCTGCGTCAGAGAGGTCAATAGGATAGATGTCATAATAGGCATTGCCAGAACTTGAGGTTTCGCCGATGAAATATTGGCTGCTCAATAGATACGGAACTGCATAGCGAGAACTGCCCAACATACGGAAACCACTGCCACTGACGTATTGTATAACGAAGTTCGACTTGGTCATCGTAGAGATGGGGAATTTATTATTGTTGCCGTACAGGTACTTGCCGTTAGGCATCTGCCAATAATAATTCCCACTTTCGTTGCTAATGCGAGTATAATAAGTGACGTCGTCAATAGCTGGACGTACATTTGCGCCGTGCTCAAAGGTTAGCGGATAGTTAGTACCGTTATATGTAATTTCACTGGCAGCAGGGAACACATACTTGTCGGCATACGTTCCATGTGTCTTAATGCGGATGATGTACCAGCTATCGCTGCCCGATGCCGGTACGTCAGAGGCAGCGGTCGTATTGTCTACCAACTTATTAAAAGCTGCTGTTGCTGCTGTGCTTTGATCTCCATCAACCTTTGTGATGGTGAAGTTGCCACCCACATCGTTGTAGTTGATAATAGGACCATTGTAGCCGTTGCTGACGGAAGCGTAGGTGTCTGTTGTGACTGTCTTAATCTTCTTGGTTCCATCGTTCTGCGTGATGAGAGTCACAGCCACAGCGTTTGAAGAGAATATCCACGAAGCTGTGCTTGATGTACCAGAAGGTATAGCAAACTTGCCAGCGCCAACATTATATAAGTAGTATTGCTTAGCTGTTCCCGTGGGAATGATTACCCATTGACAATTGGGATCAGTGGCGCTGAAGGTTCCACTTTTACCACTTGACCATACGTATGATGAACTGCCGTTATACATCATGGCACCACGACTAGTGTTAGTGTTGTTGATGGTATATACCTCATCAATGGCGGGCACCCAGGACTCTACGAACTCGACGGGATAGAATGCCCAGTCGTTGTTACCACCAGTAGAGGTAGGAGCGGCAGTGCCCCAACCTACCACGGTGGATGGGTCGCCGCCAGTGAAATCATTACCATCAAGTACGACACCGTTGGTTGTTCCCTGCAGAGAGAAATGACCGTCAGTGCTGGCAATCTTTGCCACGGTGACGGCTTCTTCACCTACTGCGGTCGTTGGTACATTGGTGGATGCGGCAATGGCACCCATATAGTTGCCATAGCCGTTCTGCAAATAATACTTGCCGTCAGCTGCGCTGAGTAAACGAACCAGATAACCCGCTTTCTCCGTTGCTGAGCCGGCGGGCGCAGTTCGAGTGTGTTTAAGCTTGTGGTCTGATGTGTTCTCGAACACATAGCTGGTACGAGAACGTTGCGACATCACGTACCACTGCCCTTCACTGATGCTGGCAGCTGGTGTGGAACTAACCACAATGTCCTTATCTGCAAAACTGGAATAGGTAGAAGTGGTAGCGAGGGTTGACGCTGTCACTTCATAGATGCTCACAGGAGAATCAGAAGTATGAGCTTGTAATGTGCTATTGCTACGATTGGTATGGTAACCCGAACAAGTAAATGTGAAACGGTTGGCTGTACCACTGGCGGCAATCGTCCATGTTCCGGCACTCGCAGCTGTAGTGGGCGCGATGAATTGTGCATTTGCAGTGGGCGTCGGCCAATATTTGCCAGTATAGGCATTTTCTATCTTGTAACCACCATTACCATCGCTGATCAGATAATAAACGGCAGCTTGAGTGGGAGAATTATTATTGGCCATGCCATAATTGCTTCCGCCTGTGTCAAGAGCGTAGGGCGTTCCTGTTAGGCCGTCCCATCTCAGCAGATACGCTTTTCCGCTGACGATGTTATTAACATCCGTCACTTGGCTACCAACAGTGACCGCTACCTGAGCGCTCAACTGCACCACAGCCCCTGCGACGAGCAGGAGCAGGGTCGATAATAGTTTTTTTCGTTTCATCTTTTCTTGAATAAATTAGTGAGTGAGTATAATCATATTGAATATAAATCGATTGGTTATTCTTCCCAGATGTTCGACCACGAAGAATTATCTCCCTTCGTGAAACCGATATCACCGGAATTATTAACCTTGTTCGTATTATCCACCTTAATGGATTGACAAATCAAGCTGTGACCCATGATCGCATAAAAACTTGTACGCGGGCATTGATATATCTTTTTCATAATTTAAGACCCACCCCCATACCCCTCCCGTGATGGAGGGGAGCGGCTGGCGCTTGAGAGGCTTATAGGGTCATTCTTTTAAACGATTATTACTACTTTCCACCCGCAGGCCCCCTCCATCACGGGAGGGGTGCCCGTAGGGCGGGGTGGGTCTTTTATTTAACTAAAACTTTCTTACCGTTAATGATATTCACGCCCTTCATCGGCTTATGAAGCTTCTGACCTGCGAGGTTGTAGATGGAAGTCCTCTCTTCCGTCTCCACAAGGGGAGAAACGATGCTATTCGCATCATCGAAGTCGAAAGTGAAGCCCTTCACATTACCACTTGGCGTAGATGTGTCGAGATAAGCCTTGTTAGCACCTAGGGTGATGTTTCCGCCAGTGAACTTATAGAAGCCAATCACATTGTTAATTTGACCCAGTGAGTAGTAGTTCGAACCGTCACTGAGATCGAGGCTCATGGACACCAAAGTACCTTTCAGCAGGTTGTCATCCTCGCTGACCACAGAACTGAGTCCGCTTGTTACGTCGAAGATCGCGTAGTTGTCCTGCTCGCTGTTGATGAGTACCACAGCGGTGTTAGCCGGAATGTCGCGGCCCTCATTGGCCACTTCGGTAAGCGTAGCATAGCTACCTGTGGCTGTTGTGATGTAGTACGCCTTCGTATTCGCGTCAGTTTGCACATCGCGATCGAAATAGAACGTAGCATAGGACTTGTCGCCTACAGTATTGAGTTTTACACGTGCCACAGGTTCAAGCGCCCAAGCGGAGCCGTCGGCGGAGCCGGAGCTATAACTATAGGTTACGACCTGATTCGTACTTCCATTGGTATTGGCATAACTGTAACCCGGATATGAGCTCTGAGTACTCAACTTGATGGCGTAGTACGGAATGACACCTGACTTGGCATTATATATGATTTCCGCAGGTACATAGTTTGCTTCCGTTTGCGTGGTCGTGAACTGTTGAGAATAGCTGTCGCGGGAATTATCAAAATACCATGCATTGTCACCGTCGAAGCCAGCGATATAGTACGTAGGTAGATTGTTGCTGGCATTCACATTCTCCTCGATGCGGAACACAGTGTTCATGTCGGCAGGATTTCCATCGTTGTACAGCTTATGATCACTGCCGAGCTTCCAGTACTTCGTAGTAAGGTTAGTGCCCATGCAACGAACCTGATAGTAGCCCGGCTCCACGAGCATGGAGATATCGTCGGCCTCTTCCACCACGAAACTCAAGCCCTTGTCGCTGTTGATGGAGGCTGAACTCCAAGTGCCCAACTGCTCGGCAAGACAGTTTGATGGATCGTTCGGAAGAATAAAGGAGATGGCTGCGCTGGGCAGGGCATTGTCCCAATAGTTCGTTGTGATGTCGGGATTGGCCTTGGGGATGTACTTCGTCGGGGTGGTAGAAAGCGTACTGTTCACTAAACCTGTTTCAGGATAAGCGTAAGGACGGATTTCTATACCCGTGAAGGGATCACCCGTGAAGAACCAGCGGCCACGCGGCGTAACCAAGTTCTTGGTCTGTGCAGCTTGCTTTGCTGTTCCTGTAGAACTGTTGGGTGCGTATGCGTAATAGCCGTAGCGCGTTGACTTAAAGAAGTAGAGGTGCGGATTGTCTACATCCGTAGTCAACTGGAACGGTCCCGTCCAAGTGTAGGGTACCTCTATTTCTCTTGGGGTGTTGGCTGTGAACGGCGACAAGGCGGGATAGCTCACGAAGCGGTTCTCGTAGTCGGTCAGTGCAGAAGGATAGCTGCTGACAGTGGAGCCAACGGTGTGGTTCACTGTGGTGGAGATCATCTCGTTGCCATTTCCATCTACTACCGTCCAAGTGATAGGCACTTCGGTTATCACATTCTCGATTAAGATGGCTTGTACAGCTGCACCGCCGTCGTTCGTTCCGTTGGCACTCCAATATTTCAGACCTTGGTTGTTATTGACACCACCATACTGGTTCCAATAAACACCTGTTGTGCCAGCAGGAGCAACGCTGAACGGATTGGTGTAACCAGCCTGCGTGCAGGTGGTAATAATCCAGCGTGTGCCTTCGCTTTCGAAGGTCGGATAGGAAGATCCATCGGTTGCCGTTCCATTCGCAGCAGCGAGCGCCTGATTGTTCTTAGCATAGTTGCGAAGGATGAACCCATTGAACGGATCGCCGAAGAACATCCAGCGCTGGTCGTTCGTCACGTCTGAACTTGTCGTACAGTCAAGCTGTCCGCCAGTCATGGTGTTGGATGTGATGTACAACGCATTGCGGATCTTCAGCTGATAGTGATGCTCGTTTCCTGTTGTGGAGATCTGGAACGGACCGGTCCAAGTGTAGCTTACGTTCTTGACAGTCTGGCCGCTGCCTGCAGTGAAGGAGGTCAGTGTGGGCAGGGTTACGAAACGCTGAGATGCTATCGTTGTCAGCTCCGTGGGATAACTGCTGATGGTAGTACCGCTTGTCACATCTTGAATGATACTATAGATTGGATTGTTGCTGCCATCAACGATGACCCACTTGACAGTGGCTGAAATGGGATCGCTGGCTTTCACAACGGTGAAGCGGCTGCCTGGATCGTTCTGGGCGTCGTCGGAAATCCAATAGTTCATATATCCATTACCTGCAAAGTTGTTCAAGAAGCAGGGCTTACTCACACCTCCATCCGTACCGCCAGATTTGTTCTCCAAAGAGAAACCGGTGCCGGAGGAGTTGGTACGGACAATCCACGTCAGCGAAGTCCCGTCTCTCATGATGGGATATAAGCCGCCGGAAGTAGGAGTAAAATATCCACTGTAGTCCTGCAGGGTCTGCCCGTCGCCACAACCTTTGTTGTAAATCTTGAAACCATCGTACTGATTACCGACGAAGGCCCACTGGTAGTAGTTATCACTTGTGCTATAACTGCTCTTCAGGGCGTGACCGCCATAAGCTGTACCTGGGCTGCCGTTGGATTCACCTGCTGTGGCCCACTTGTTGGTCCCGACACCCAAGCTCATATAGTACCATGTGGCAGAGCCATAAGTCTTGGCCCAAGCAAAAGGTGCATCATCGGAGGGACCAGCGGTAATCCTCCAGGTCTGCCCAGCCGTGGTCGGCATAGCAGGAATGGTATATTTCGTATATTCACGTATAGCTTCCTCAGGAATACCGTCTGTAGCATCGGAGAAGAAGGCGTTGGCAATAGAATACAGTTCAGTGCCGTCCTCATCTACAATCTGCAATGTTCCAGTCACACCATCAGGCACGGTGAACTCATTGGAGTAGAGTGTCAACCCGGGATAGTTGGCGTTGGTGAAGCTGAAGCGCACGCGGCTCTGAGGCTGCATGAAGCCATAGAGGTTTCCGTC
>Ga0265301_10002447_pt1 | contig 21362 bp, 24 predicted proteins | sample AusTroGonzalo_MG_2_FD_193488 | JGI IMG/M metagenome (GOLD analysis project Ga0265301, IMG submission 193488) | Bovine rumen microbial communities from tropical cattle in Woodstock, Queensland, Australia - Gonzalo_04 | ecosystem: Host-associated > Mammals > Digestive system > Stomach > Rumen ... | reverse complement strand
ATTGGTCGTGAGCGACAAGAACCGGCTCCGCAAAACCCAAGAACAATAAACACAGGAGGAATCCAACCCATGAAACGTACCATTTCCATTCTGCTCTGTCTCGTGATGCTCCTCGGCGTCCTGCCGACGGCGGCGTTTGCCACGGAGTACATCACGAACACCACCATCAAGCTGACGCTCGATACTGAGCTGATGCCTTGGTTCAACGCGCAGATCCCTACCGGCAACTTTGCTGACAAGATCAGCGTAGACAGCCCGTACAGCGACAATCTGTACGTCGCCTCTACCGAATGGCGCACGTATTCCGGCTCTGCGGTCAGCGGCAAATTCCAGAGCACCAACAGCTATGCGCTGCAGCTTGAGCTTGTCGCCAAATCCGGCTCTCATTTCACCGATACCGAAACCATTCAGGTAGAGGGCAAAATCCCCACCGGTCTGGCGGAGATGCCGTACCGCACCTCCTACAAGTCTGAAATGCTCACCGTTGCGCCGGGCACCGGCACGATCAAGGTCAAGATCTATTTCTACAGCCTCACCAAGATCGGCTCGTTTGATGAAGCGCTGACCGACACCACGATCGGCATGATCCCGGTCCTCACCGCGCCGAAGCTCTATGATTCGATGACCGCCGGCGACGTGGCGTTCAAACGCGATGCGGCGGGTCACGACGCCTACAATATCGACCCGGACAGCTATGAGGTATATACCGGCAGCGGGATCAAGCTGGCAGCGACCGACAAGCTGGAGCTTGACCACTATTACAAGGTGCGGATGACGCTCAAGAATCTCGAGCCGGGCGGCTTCTTTATCTGGAGCGAGAATCCTGAGCCCACCGTAGAGGGTCCGAACGGACCGGAAACCGCCGCAGTCGTCGGTCGCACGGCAGACGGCGACCCGATCATCGAGTACACCTACACCAAGGCCTGCATGCGGAAGATCGAAACCCTGAAGATCAACGGCGTCAAAGCGCCGATTACCGGAGAAAAGCCGCAGCAGTCCGGCTTCACCGTTCTCGACAACAATATCAAGGTTCAGGCGCACGCATGGATCGACGTCAGCGCCGACAAGCTGATGACCGCAGACGACGCCTTCGTTGCAGGGCAGAAATACCGCGCGGTTCTGGAGGTCACCACGACCAGATCGACCTATGAGTTCGCGCTGAGCGACCCGAGCGCGGTTACGGTCAGCGCCGGCACGGTCACCGCCGTTTCCGATCAGTTTGATTTCGCTTCACAGCACGACACGACCGCGGGCGCCTTCGTCACGGTCGAGTTCACCGCGTCCGAGGAACCGGTCGCTATCGACCTCGGCGCCTATACCTACGACATGACCGCGGGTCCTGCCCCCTATAACGAGGGCGGCGATGCCGAAGTGATGTTCTGGCTCACACTGGCACTCGGCGGCGAGATCGGCGGCGACGGAAACGACAACTACGATCTGGACAAGGACGGGCATCTTGACGTTACCTTATACGAAGAGGACGGCAAGAAGTACCTCAAGGCGCTGGACAGCGCCAATCTCACCGGTGAATTCGTGATCAACGCGCCGGAAGCGTACATTACCAACTGCAAGAACGCAAAGGTCGACTACTATTCCTCCCTGACCTTCTTCTTCCCGGAGTCGGCGCTGACCGCGCTGACGGAGGTGGAAGTCAACGTGACCGCGCCGGCAGTCGGCGCGCATCCGAGCTTCACCGCGACCGTTCCCGAAGGCGCGAACTATACCGCGACGATCACCAAGTGGACGAAGCTCGGCGCACCGGAGATCGAGCTGACCGCGAGCGACGTCTTTGAGGCGGGCAGCAGCTATTGCGTCTACGTTGCCGTAACCCCGAAGGACGGCTACGAGTGCGATACGGCGACCGTTGCGAAGTTGAACGGCACGGAGACCAATCCGATCGCTCTTGCAGACGGCGCGCTGACCCTGAAAAACGCCTATATGCTGAACGCGCTGACCAACCCGTTTACCGACGTTAAGGAGAGCGACTACTTCTATGACGCGGTGCTGTGGGCGGCAAACGCCAACCCGCAGGTGACCGCGGGCACGAGCGCGACCACGTTCAGCCCGAACGCCACCTGCACGAGAGCGCAGGTCGTGACCTTCCTGTGGAGAGCGAAGGGCTGTCCGGAGCCGCAGTCGAGCAGCAATCCGTTCACGGACGTTGCCAGCGGCGAGTACTACTACAAGGCAGTCCTGTGGGCAGTCGAGAACGAGATCACCGCGGGCACCTCCGCGACGACCTTCAGCCCGAACGCGGGCTGCACCAGAGCGCAGGTCGTGACCTTCCTGTGGCGCACCGAGGGCAAGCCGCAGCCGACTTCGAGCAGCAATCCGTTCACGGACGTTGCCAGCGGCGAGTACTACTACAACGCCGTCCTGTGGGCAGTCGAGAAGGACATCACCAAGGGCACGAGCGCGACGGCCTTCAGCCCGAATGCCACCTGCACGAGAGGTCAGATCGTGACCTTCCTGTACCGTGCATTCGTCTGAAGAGAATAACAAACTGAAACGCCGGATGCGGGAAACCGCATCCGGCGTTTCAGCGTGTCGAAAAACCTTTTTTTCGACACGCTGAACATGCTGTCAAAAAGTTCGGAAGACAAGCAACGCACGACCGTCGGCGTACATAGGTACGGTAGGTCGTGCGTTGCGCAGTAAGTCAAAATCCTTGCGTAGCAAGCTTTTTTCAGCGCGAATAGTTAGGAAACGTTCTGGTGCCCGCGAGCGTCAAAGTCAGCGCGGCATGGCAAAATGCTTGACTGATTTTGACGGTTACGGACATTTTTGACAGTCTGAAACGCCGGATGCGAGAAACCGCATCCGGCGTTTATCGTTAGCGCTTATTGCAAATACTGCCTGATAACGTCCGTGGCATTGGCTGGATCGTCGGAGACGACGATCGTGAAGTCCAGATCGTTTGCCTTGCCGAACCTGTCGCACCAGAGAGCGAAATCCTCGACCTCCGGAATACCGGCGCCGTCGACCTGCTTGTAGAAGCTGTCGATGAAGATGTGGCTGATGTCGAAATTGCCGGCGTGCAGCCCGCTGACAAAGCCCTTGAGGAAGGTGAGCGTTCCCTCCGCCTTGTATTCCTGATAGTCGATCAGACGGACGTGCATATCAATATCGTAACGGAGCTTGGTGCCTTTTTCAATGCAGACCATGCTGCCGGTTTCGTTTTTTACGGCGGTGTTGATGTCATGAATGAGACGTTTGGTCTTGCCGGAGCCCTTCAGTCCCATGATGATCTTGACCATAGGAAATTCCCCCTTTGTTTTGATAATATGATTATATCAGTTCCTCGCGGGAAAAGCAAGCGATCAATAACCGGGCTTGCCGAGCAGGTGGAACATATTCTTCTTGTAGAACTCAACGCCGGGCTGATTGAAGGGATTCACGCCGAGCATATAGGCGGAAATGCCGCAGGAGAGCTCGAAGAAGTAGAACAGCTCGCCGAGGGTATCGGCGTCGATCTCGTCGGTCTGCAGGACCATGACGGGAACGCCGCCGTCGACGTGGGCGTTCAGTGTGCCGAGGAACGCCTGTTCCTCGACGAAGTCGAGCGTCTTGCCTTCCAGATAGTTCAGACCGTCCAGATTCTTCCAATCCAGCTCGATCGCGGTCTTTTTGCGCGGCGGGTTGAAGCGGACGACGGTCTCGAAGAGATTGCGTTCCCCCTGCTGGATCATCTGACCGAGGGAGTGCAGATCGGCGGTAAACTCTGCGGTGGCGGGGAAGATGCCCTTGCCGTCCTTGCCCTCGCTCTCGCCGAAGAGCTGCTGCCACCAGCCGCCGAAGCATTTGAAGCTCGGCTCATAGCAGCAGAGCATTTCAATCCTCTTGCCCTTGCGGTAGAGCAGGTTGCGGATTGCGGCGTACTGCCATGCGGGATTCTCAAAGGAGCGGACGTCCAGCTCCTTTCTGGCTCTTGCCGCGCCGAGCATGACGTCGGTGGGATTGATGCCGGCAACCGCCATCGGCAGCAGACCCACGGCGGTCAGAACGCTGTAGCGACCGCCGACGTCGGGCGGAATGACGAAGGTCTCGTAGCCTTCCTCGGTCGCCATCTGACGCAGCGCGCCCTTTTCGGGGTCGGTGGTGACGTAGATGCGTTTCTTTGCTTTCTCCGCGCCGTACTTGCGCTCAAGCATCCAGCGCAGCGCGCGGGTGGCGATGGCGGGCTCGGTGGTCGTGCCGGACTTGGAGATGATATTGATGGAGAAATCCTTGCCCTCCAGCAGCGCGCACAGCTCCTGCCAAGCGCGGGTGGAGAGGTTGTTGCCTGCGAAGAAAACTTGGGTATCATTGGTCAGATTGTAGTTCTGCCCCTTGACGAGCTCGATCGCGGCGCGCGGACCGAGATAGGAGCCGCCGATGCCGACGACGACGAAGACCTGTGAGTCGGAACGGATGCGCTCCGCGGCGCGGCGGATGCGGCGCATTTCTTCGGTCTCCTCAAAGGTGGGCAGATTCAGCCAGCCGAGGAAATCATTGCCGGGCCCCTTGCCCTCGGTCAGAAGCTTGTGCGCGTTAAAGACCTCCTGCTCGGTGGCGAGCAGCTCGGGCAGCGACAAATCGCCCCATACGTTGGAAATGTCAAGCTTTATCATGAACGATGCTCCTTCGCAATAAAATTTGGTTCTAATTTAATGTTACACCAAACTGCGGCAAAAAACAAGCCAATTCCGAAAAAAGTTTACGCTCGCCGGGGCAATGCCGCCCTCAGCAAGGTTGCCGTGCTCCGCAGCCTCATAGGGGAGGAAGCCATAGAAGATATCCCCCTCTTAGAGGGGGAACGGCACGAAGTGCCAAGAGGAAGAGCTTTCCTCCCTCTTGAGGGAGGGGGACGGCGAAGCGGTGGAGGGAGCTACTCCCTCAGTCACGGCTTGCGCCGTGCCAGCTCCCTCAAGGAGGGAGCTATAGAGCAGCAGTATGAAAAGAACGAGAACCGCTTTTCAGCGGTCCTCGTTCCTTGGCGGTATTCTACCGAACTCCGCAAAGGGAGCGCAGTATCAGTCGACAATATCGACAGTGACGCGTTTGCCGTCGCGCTGGGCGACGGTCTTGATGACGGTGCGGATTTCCTTGGCTATCCGACCCTGTCTGCCGATAACCTTTCCCATATCCTCCGGGGAAACGCGCAGCTCAAGGGTTGTCGTGCCTGCGTCCTCTCTCTCTGTGACCGTGACTGCATCCGGGTGATCAACGAGCTGTTTCGCCACGTAGAGCAAGAGTTCCTTCATCGTTTCGCTCCTCTCGGATTAAAGGACGTTTGCCTTTTTCAGGAGAGCCTTGACGGTGTCGGTCGGCTGTGCGCCGTTCTTGATCCACTGCTGCGCCTTCTCGGCGTCGACCTCGACGGTCGCCGGGTTGGTCAGGGGATTGTAGGTGCCGATTTCCTCAATGCAGCGACCGTCACGGGGGCTGCGGGAGTCGGCGACGACGATGCGGTAGTAGGGAGCCTTCTTGGCGCCCATTCTTCTGAGTCTGATTTTAACCATGAGTTTTTCCTCCAAAATAAATTGACTGATTTACTATATCCTCGAACCTCGTGGATTCAATAGATTATGAATTAGAAACCGGGCATGCCGGGGAAGCCGCCGCCCAGCTTGCCGAAGAGCTTGCGCTTGCCGCCCTTGCCGTTCATCTGCTTCATCATCTGCTGCATCTGATCAAACTGCTTGAGCAGGCGGTTGATGTCTTCGACCTTCTGCCCGCAGCCGAGCGCGATGCGGCGCTTTCGCGATGAATTGAGGCAGGACGGATTCTCACGCTCATAGGGGGTCATGGAAAGGATGATCGCCTCGATGCGCTTGGTGGCGTTTTCGTCGACCTGCACGTTTTTCAGCGAGCCCATGCCGGGGAGCATGCCGAGAATATCCTGCATGGAGCCCATCGACTTGATTTGCACGAGCTGATCGTAGAAGTCCGCAAGGGTGAACTTGTTCTGACGCAGACGCTGCTCCAGCTCCGCCGCCTTCTTCTGGTCGAGCGCCTGCTCGGCTTTTTCAATCAGGGTCAGCACGTCGCCCATACCGAGGATGCGCGACGCCATGCGCTCCGGGTGGAAGGGCTCGATCATGTCGAGCTTTTCGCCGGTGCCGATGAACTTGATCGGCTTGCCGGTCACGGCTTTGACGGACAGCGCCGCGCCGCCGCGCGCGTCGCCGTCGAGCTTGGTCAGCATGACGCCGTCAATGTCCAGCCATTCGTTGAACGACTGCGCGGCGTTGACCGCGTCCTGACCGGTCATGGCGTCCACGACCAGCAGAATCTCGCTCGGCTCGACCTCCGCCTTGATCGCCTTCAGCTCGTTCATCAGCGTTTCGTCCACGTGCAGACGACCGGCGGTGTCGAGGAAGACCATGTCGTTACCGTGCTGCTGGGCGTGGCGTACGGCTGCCTTCGCGATTTTGACGGGATCCTCCTGCCCCATCTGGAAGACGGGGATGTCGAGCTGACCGCCGACGACCTCCAGCTGCTTGATCGCGGCGGGACGGTAGACGTCGCAGGCGACGAGCAGCGGGCGCTTGCCCTGCTTCTTGAACAGACCCGCGAGCTTCGCGCCGTTCGTCGTTTTGCCAGCGCCCTGCAAGCCGACCAGCATGACGACGGTCGGGGATTTGGGCGAGATGGTGATGCGCTGGTTTTCGCTGCCCATCAGGGCGATCAGCTCTTCGTTGACGATCTTGACGATCATCTGCGCGGGCGTGAGGCTTTCCATCACGTCCTTGCCGACGCAGCGTTCAGACACGGACTTGACAAAATCCTTGACGACCTTGTAGCTGACGTCCGCCTCCAGCAGGGCGAGGCGGATTTCACGCATCGCTTCTTTGATATCGGATTCAGACAGGCGCCCCTTGCCGCGCAGCTTTTTGAACGCGGCGTTCAGCTTGGCGGTCAGACCTTCAAATGCCATAGGTTACTCCTTTACGGAAGAAACAGCGGTTAAAATGCGCGCGGCATTTTCCCGCACGGTGGGATCTTCGTGGCGCGCAAGCGCCTGCGCTGCGGCGGTGATCTCCCGCTCGGCAGCGCGGAGCGACTGCGCTCTTGCCACGCAGCCGGTCGCCTGCTCCATATCGGAGAGGATCGCCTCGGTGCGTGAAATGGCGTCGTGGACGCCCTGACGGGAAATGCCCTCCTGCTCGGCGATCTCGCTGAGCGAATAGTCCTGATTGTAGTACAGGTCGAAGTAGGTCTTCTGCTTTTCCGTCAGCAGGGCGCCGTAATAATCGAGGAGCAGCGACATTTTGAACGCTTCCCGTTTCATATCCGACACCCCCAATGCTCGGTCATTATACAATAGTCCGCCTTGCTTGTCAAGAGAAAAAACTTGACAGACAAAAATTTTTTGTATTTTCCGGTTTTGCGGGGAATACGCTTGACCGAGGTGAAGGCTATGAATGGGAGATTACGGAGAAATCTGCCGATGCTGCTGGTCGTCGCGGTCCTGCTCGGACTGGTGACCTTCGGCGCGCTGAAGCAGGAGAAGGCGCTGCCCGCCGGCTCATGGGGACTGCGCTTCCGCACGGAGGGCGAGCCGCCGGTCGGCAACGCGGACGCCGCGGCGCTGCGCAAGTACGACGCGGCGTATCTCGGCGATACGGACGAAAAGGTGATCTATCTGACCTTCGACGCGGGCTACGAAAACGGCTGCACCGCGCAGATATTGGACGTGCTGCGGGAGCACGGCGTCAAGGCGGCGTTCTTCCTCGTCGGCAACTATATGGAGCGGAATCCGGAGCTGGTCAGGCGCATGGCGGAGGAAGGGCATATCGTCGGCAACCATACTTATCATCATTGGGATATGTCGAAAATCGGCGATATGGCGACCTTCCGCGAGGAACTGGAATCTCTGGAAGCGCTCTACACGGGGATTACCGGGCAGACGATGCGGAAATATTACCGCCCGCCGCAGGGAATCTATTCGGAGGAAAATCTGCGCATGGCGCAGGAGCTGGGCTATCGTACCGTGTTCTGGAGCCTTGCGTACGTCGACTGGCTGAACGACGATCAGCCGACCTCTGAGGAGGCGTTTGCCAAGCTCATTCCGCGCATGCACAACGGCGCGATCGTCCTGCTCCACAGCACGTCCAAGACCAACGCCGCGATTCTGGATGATCTGCTGACGCGCTGGGAAACGCTCGGCTACCGCTTCGGCACGCTGGACGAGGCGTTTTCGTAATGCTCAATGCGTGATTACCCGCTGTGTCATTGCGAGCCTGCGTCAGCAGGCGTGGCAATCTGTCCCTCGCAGGGATGAAATTTGATTTGTATCACGGCGAAGCGTGCCGTTTGACAAAAACAGAAATGCCGTTTGACAACAGGGCAACCCCTTGACAGAAACGGTGCGGCGTGCTATACTTCAAATGAGCGATAATGAGCGAGTTTGAATGGAGGATGAACGAATGAAATACTGGGAACGCGAAAAGAAAATTCTGGAGCTCCTGCAGGAGCGCGGCGCAATCTCCATGCAGGAGATCTGCGAGCTGACGGGCGCGTCCGTCGCCACGACGCGGCGCGACTTTGACGAAATCCAGAACAAGGGACTGGCGGAACGCACGCACGGCGGTCTGAAGCTGCCGGAAAAGCGTTCGGATTTCCGGCGTTACATCAACGGCACGGAAATCGTCGACGAGATCGACAAGGAAAAGCTGCTGATTGCAAAGGAAGCGGCGGCGCAGGTGCGCTCCGGCGAGTCGATCTTCATCGGCGCGGGCAAGACCTGCAACATGTTCGCGGCGCAATTGCGCGAGATGGAGCGGCTGACTGTGGTGACGACCTCCGTAACGGCGGTGCTGGAGCTGGCGGAGTGCCCGAACGTCTCCGTGACGCTGCTCGGCGGCGACGTCCACACCGGCAAGAACTACATCGAAACGCTCGACGCGGACGTCACCCACACTCTGCGGGGCTACTTCTTCGACAAGGTCTTTTTGACCGTCGAAGGCGTCGATCTGGAGCGCGGCTATACCGTGCAGGATAAGAACCGCACGGCGCTGTACACCCAGCTTTCGCGCATGACGCGGCGGATGTACATGCTGCTCGACAGCGCGAAGTTTGACCGCCGCGCCTTTGCGACGATGTTCCCGCCGGAGAAGGCGTGCCGCGTCATCTCCACGCAGAACATGCCGGAAAAATTTGTGAGCTACTATGCAAAGCAGGGGATACCCGTTACGCTGCTCCCACTAAAATGAGCGAAAATGAGCGATTAAACGGCAGGTGCGAACTGAAGGCGTTTCAGTTTGCGCCTGCCGTCGCCGTTTTCCTGCACAAAATATACAAATTAATGGCGTTACAATTGTCACAAATAACAAAATATGGAAATGCGAGAATTGAGATATTGACATTGACGCGGAATTATGGGAAGATGTGAGTACACGGAGAGGCTCGAAATTCTGAGCGATTTTGAGCGAATTTCAAACGGAGAACGGAACGATGGAACATATCGGCACGGTGGAACTGTATCAGCCGCGGCACACCCTGATCGGGCGCGACGGCATTTTGAAGATTCCCCATTTCCTGCGTCGTCTGAGCGCGAAGAAGGTCCTCGTTATCACCGATCAGGGACTGGTGAAGATCGGCACCGCCGGCAAGGTCACCGCGGTGCTGGACGAGGCGGGAATTGAATACCTTGTTTTCGACGGCGTGGAGCCGAATCCCACGACGCGAATCGTCTATCAGGCGCTGGATTTCTACACGAAGAACGACTGCGGCGCGCTGATCGCGATCGGCGGCGGCTCGCCGATCGACGTGGCGAAGGCGGTCAGCGTCCTCTCCGTCAACGGCGGAAGGATCGAGGACTACAACGGCGTCAACAAGTCCGCCAAGCACGGCGCGCCGGTCATCGCGGTCAACACGACGGCGGGCACCGGCTCGGAATGTACCCGCGCCTACGTCGTGACGGACGAGGAATCCAAGTCCAAGATGCTGATGGTCGACACGAACTGTCTGGCGCATCTGGCGCTGGACGACCCGATGCTGATGGTCGGCATGCCGCCCGCTCTGACGGCGGCGACGGGCATCGACGCGCTGACGCACGCGATCGAATCCTACATATGCAATATCCACACGCCCTACACCGACGCGCTTGCGCTGGAGGCGATCCGCCTCGTGAGCAAGGCGCTGCGCAACGCGGTGCGCGACGGTTCGGACATGGACGCCCGCACGGATATGTGCTGGGCGGAATACATGGCGGGACTGTCGTTCTCCAACGCGGGTCTGGGGCTTGTCCACGGTATCGCGCACCAGCTCGGCGGCTTTTATAATATCCCGCACGGTCTTGCCAACGCGATCATGCTCCCGCGCGTGCTGGAATTCAACCGTCCCTACTGCATGGGCAGGCTCGCGTCCGTGGCGCAGGCGATGGGCGAGAAGGTCGACGATCTCTCCGTCGACGCCGCCTCCAAGCAGGCGATCGAGGCGGTGCGCAAGCTCTGCAAGGACGTCGGCATCCCGCCGCTGTGCGAAACGAAATTCCGCATGGAGGACGTCGACACGCTGGCGAAGAACGCTCTGCTCGACACGGCGACGCAGACGAACATCGTCCGTCCGACGCCGGACGACGTGAAGACGATCATCGCAAAAACCTATTATGAAGGAATCATCACGAAGAAGGTGAACGCGAATGGATAAGGCGAGCATCCAGCGACCGGTACAGCTTGCGGTCGCCGAGGCGGTGTTTCGCAAAACGGGACGGATCTTCGTTCCCGTGGCGTCGAGCGCAAGGCACGTGCATCTTTGCCGCGCGGACGTCGAGCGACTGTTCGGCGCGGGCTATCAGCTGCAAAGGTTCCGCGATTTATCTCAGCCGGGGCAGTTTGCCTGCAAGGAGCAGGTGACGGTCGTCGGTCCGAAGGGAAGGCTGGAGCGCGTCCGCGTCCTCGGACCGGAGCGCAAGGCGACGCAAATAGAGATTGCCTTCACCGATTCGTTCGCGTTGGGCATCCGCCCGCCGGTCCGCATGTCCGGCAAGACCGCCGGAACGCCGGGCTGCGCCTTGATCGGTCCGAACGGACAGGTCGACGTTGCCGAGGGCGTGATCGTAGCGGCGCGGCATCTGCACCTTTCCGCGGCGCAGGCGGCGCTGTTCGGACTGCGCGACGGGCAGACCGTCCGTCTGGTCAGCACCGGCGACCGCGCGGCGGTGTTTGAGAACGTCATCGTTCGCGCGGGCGACGGGCACGATATGGAGGTCCATATCGACACCGACGAGGCAAACGCCGTCGCCATGAGCGGCAGCACGATGATGGAAGTGCTGAAATAACACGCGCCCGCACGCGCGATATAACAATGTAAGCAAGGTTGTGTAAGAGATATGGACACAGAGCTTTTACACAAGTTAATAGAGCTGATCGTCGCGGAGGTCGTGCGCAGGGTCGCGCGGCTGGAGCGCGAGCAGCGGCATCCGGAGCAGGTGCTCGTGCTGCTGGCGGCGCCGGTTGCCTATCCGAAGGAGCTGAAGACCCTGCTCAAGACGCAGTTCGGCGAGGGGTATACCTTTCTGAGCTTCGTACAGAACTGCGGGGTACAGGACGACGGGATGCTGTTTGCCGACCGCCTCGGACAGTCGGAAACGCTTGTGAAGCTCACCGCGGCGAAGACGATCATTCTGGTCGGACCGCGGCTGGAGCTTCTGGGACAGATCGCGAGGGGAGAGGACAAGGACTTCCTTTCCTATCTGATCGTTCGCAGCGTGCTGTGGCGCAAGGACGTGCGGCTGTATCTCGACTTTGAGCCGCCGAAATTCAAGCGCAACACGTTCTTGGAGGGCGTCGCCTCGTCGATCGAGACGCTGCACCAGATGAACGTCGCCGTGTGCCCGTACTACACCGGCGACGCAGCTGCGCGGATCGGCGCGACGCTGATCACCGAAGCGGACGTCCTTGCCGCGGCGCAGACGAAGGACAAGACCATCACCGCCCGCGTGGGCGCGATCATCACACCGGCGGCGCGCGACGCGCTTCGCACCACCGACGTCGCCGTGCAGTATGAAGGAGAAACGGTATGAATTTGGGAATCGTTAAGGGAACGGTCGTCAGCACCAATAAAGCTGAGAAGCTCTACGGGCTGAAGCTTCTGATCGTCAAGCCGATCGACATCGAAACGTGGCAGGAAAAGGGCGGTCTGGTCGTCGCCATCGACGCCGTCGGCGCGGGCGAGGGCGAGGTCGTCATGACCGTCGGCGGCAGCTCGTCGCGTCAGACGAACATCACCGAGAACAAGCCCGTCGATCAGAGCATTATCGCCATCATCGACCACGTCGATTTGAACGGCAAACGGATATTTGAAAAATTCAACAAAGAAAGTTGAGGATAGCGTATGGCATTGACAAAGGAACAGATACGGCAGATCGCGGAACAGACCAAAAACAGCTTGGAGCGCGGCGGTAGCTTCGTCGGCGGCACGACGCAGTGCCTGTTTGACGACGTGAACGACGCGATCGAAACCGCGATCCGCGCCCAGCAGCGTCTGGCGGAAATGACGCTGGAGGATCGCAGCAGACTGGTCGAGGCGATGCGGGTCTGCGCAAGAGCGCATGCTGAGGAGCTTGCGATTCTGGCGCATGACGAAACCGGCTACGGCAAGGTGCAGCACAAGATTGCGAAGAACCTGCTCGCCGCGAACAAGACGCCCGGCGTGGAGGATTTGCATCCGACCGCCTACAGCGGCGACGACGGTCTGACGCTGGTCGAGACGGCGCCCTACGGTGTTATCGGCTCGATCACCCCGTCGACCAACCCGACCGCGACGGTCATCAACAACTCCATCAGCATGATCGCGGCGGGCAACGCCGTGGTCTACAACCCGCACCCGGCGGCAAAGCGCGCCTCGCAGCGGGCGATGGAGCTTCTGAATCAGGCGATCGTCGATGCGGGCGGTCCGAACGGTCTGATCACCGCGCCGAAGGAGCCGACGATGGACACCTCGGCGGTTCTGATGAGTCACAAGGCGATCAAAATGCTGGCAGTCACCGGCGGCGAAGCCGTCGTGGCGGTGGCGATGAAGTCCGGCAAGAAGTGCGTCGCCGCAGGCCCCGGCAATCCCCCCGTTATCGTCGACGAGACGGCGAACATTCCCGACGCGGCGAAGAAGATCGTCGACGGCGCCAGCTTTGAAAACAACATCCTCTGCGTCGCGGAGAAGGAGTGCTTCATGGTCGCCTCCATCGCGGACGAGCTCATGAGCCAGATGCAGAGAAACGGCGCGTGGCGCGTCTACGGCGAGGACATCGACAAGATCGTCCGCACCGTGCTGATCCAGAAGGACGGCAAGTACGTCATCAACCGCAAGTTCGTCGGCCACGACGCGACCTACATCCTGCGCGAGAGCGGCGTGTCCTTCACCGGCGATCCGGTGCTGGTCATTGCGGAGGTCGACCGCTATCATCCGTTCGTCGAGGTCGAAATGCTGATGCCCGTGCTCGGCTGCGTCCGCGTGGCGAGCTTTGACGAGGCGCTCAGCGAGGCGTTCCGCGCAGAACACGGCTGCCAGCATTCGGCGCTGATCCATTCGACCAACGTGCACAACATGTCCCGCGCGGCAAGAAAGATGAACACCACGATCTTCGTCAAAAACGCTCCGTCCTACTCCGGCCTCGGCTTCGGCGGCGAGGGCTACACCACCCTGACGATCGCCACGCCCACCGGCGAGGGTCTGACCAGCGCGAGGTCCTTCACGCGCGCAAGACGCTGCGTGCTCAAGGGCGACTTCCGCATCATTTAAGCCTATGGAGCTGAATAAGATCGTCTGCGACGCCGGTATTCTCGGCGCAGGCGGCGCAGGCTTCCCGACTCACGTAAAAATCAACTGCAAAGCCGAGTACGTCCTTGCCAACGGCGCGGAGTGCGAGCCGCTGCTCCGGGTCGACCAGCAGGTCATGCAGTACTATGCGGCGGACGTCGTGCGCGGCATCCGCGCGGTGAAGGAGTTCACCGGCGCGAAGCACGCGGTCATCTGCCTGAAGGCGCATTATAAGGACGCGGTCAAGGCGCTGAAAACGGCGCTCAAGGAAGTGGACGACGTCGAGCTGCACCTGCTCGAAGCATATTATCCGGCGGGCGACGAGCAGCAGATCGTCTACGAGGTGACCGGCAGGGTCGTTCCGACCGGCGGGCTCCCGCTCGACGTCGGCTGCGTCGTCTGCAACGTCAGTACCCTCGTCAATATCGCAAACGCCATCGACGGCAAGAAGGTCGTCGAAAAATACGTGACCGTCGGCGGCGCGGTCAAAAACCCCGTAACGCTGCGCGTTCCGGTCGGCGTCTCCCTCAAGGAGCTGCTCGACGCGGCGGGCGGCGCGACGGAGGACTGCAAGTACATCATCGGCGGTCCCTGCATGGGGCGCGTGGTCGATACGCTGGATATTCCGGTGACCAAGACCACGGGCGGTCTGCTTGCGATTCCGAAGGATCATCCGCTCCTGCGGTCGAAGTCCGAATCGCTCGATTTGCGTCTGATCATGGCGGTCTGCTGCCAATGCTCGATGTGCACGCAGATGTGCCCGCGAAACGCCCTCGGATTGAACGTCCAGCCCCATAAGGCGATGCGCTCGCTCGCAAACGGCATCGACCTGCTCGGCGACTGCAACGGCATCTTCTCCTGCTGCAACTGCGGGCTGTGCACCTACTACGCCTGCAACTTCGGCTTGAAGCCCTCGCAGGTGATGCAGACGCTGAAAAGCGCGATTGCCTCCAAGGGCGTCCGCGCCCGCAAGGAGGTCTATTCCGAGCCGGACGGCGGACTGCACAACAAGAAGGTCCCCGTCACCCGTCTGGTCGCAAGACTCGGCGTGAGCCAATACGACGTGCCCGCGCCGCTGGTCGATCAGCCGATGAAGACCGACTGCGTCCGCATCGCGCTCCGGATGGGCGTCGGCGCGCCGAGCGTTCCCACGGTCAGCGTGGGCGACAAGGTCCGCAAGAATCAGCTCATCGCGGACATTGCGGAAAAGAAGCTCGGCGTCAAGATGCACGCCAGCATCTCCGGCACGGTGACCGAGATCACCGGCGACTATATTGAAATCAGGAGGTCGTCCAAATGAATGCATTGGGAATGATTGAAACGAATGCCATTCCGGTCGGCGTGAACGCGGGCGACGCGATGCTGAAGGCGGCTTCGGTCGAGCTGGTCAGCGCGCAGCCGGTCTGCGCGGGCAAGTACATCGTCGTCGTGTCCGGCGAAGTCGCGGCGGTCAAGGCGAGCGTGGACGCGGGCAAGATCGTCGCAGGTCCCCGTCTGGTCGACAGCATGGTGATCCCGCACGTGCACGAGCAGGTGCCGAAGGCGATCAACGCCTGCAACGAGATCGGGCAGGTCGCCGCGGTCGGCGTGATGGAGGCGTTCAGCCTCTGCTCGGCGGTCGTCGCGGCGGATGCGGCGGTCAAGGCGGCGGACATTAAGCTGATCGACATCCGCTTGGGGCGCGGTCTCGGCGGCAAGAGCTTTATCACCATGACCGGCGAGGTCGCAGCGGTCCGCGCGGCGATCAAGGCGGGCGAAAACGTTCCGGAGGCGGCGGGCATGCTTTCGGAGAGCGTCGTCATTCCGTCCCCGCATCCGGACATCATCAAATCGTTGTATTAAAAATTTTAATAAAAACTAATAACGGAGGATAACAACATGAAAGAAGCATTAGGCATGGTCGAAACCCGCGGTCTGATCGGCTCCATTGAGGCGGCAGACGCGATGGTCAAGGCGGCAAACGTACATCTGATCGGCAAGACGCAGATCGGCAGCGGTCTCGTTACCGTTATGGTGCGCGGCGACGTCGGCGCGGTCAAGGCTGCGGTCGACGCAGGCGCGACGGCGGCAAAGCGCGTGGGCGAGCTGTACGGCTGCCACGTGATCCCGTCCCCGCACGACGACGTCGAAGGCATCCTGCCGACGATGGGCTAAACAACAATGATGAAAAAGGAGAAAACAACGATGAAATTAGCACTCGGCATGGTCGAAACCCGCGGTCTGATCGGCTCCATTGAGGCGGCAGACGCGATGGTCAAGGCGGCAAACGTACATCTGATCGGCAAGACGCAGATCGGCAGCGGCCTCGTTACCGTTATGGTGCGCGGCGACGTCGGCGCGGTCAAGGCTGCGGTCGACGCAGGCGCGACGGCGGCAAAGCGCGTGGGCGAGCTGTACGGCTGCCACGTGATCCCGTCCCCGCACGACGACGTTGAGGGCATCCTGCCCACCATCGGTTAACCATGTATATCGGGGAGGTCGTCGGAACGGTCGTTGCGACCGTGAAGGAGCCGAATCTGGAAAACATTCCGCTCCTCATCGTGCATCTGATTGAAAAGGGCAAAAAAACAAAAATGATCGTTGCGGCGGATTCCACCCGACAGGCAGGCAAGGGCGATATTGTCTACATGATCGGCTCCAAGGAGGCAGGGCGGATGTTCCGCACGAAGCGTACCCCCGCCGATTCTGCCATCGTCGGCTTTATCGACTCTTACAACGTAGAAATTCAACCTGAAGAATAAAATTGGAGGAAAAATTTATGAAATTAGCACTCGGCATGGTCGAAACCCGCGGTCTGATCGGCTCCATTGAGGCAGCCGACGCGATGGTCAAGGCGGCAGACGTACATCTGATCGGCAAGGAACAGATCGGCAGCGGTCTTGTTACCGTCATGGTACGCGGCGACGTCGGCGCGGTCAAGGCTGCGGTCGACGCAGGCGCGACGGCGGCAAAGCGCGTGGGCGAGCTGTACGGCTGCCACGTGATCCCGTCCCCGCACGACGACGTGGAGGGCATCCTCCCGAGAATGGGATGAAGCTGGCAAGAGTCGTCGGAAACGTCGTTTCCACGATCAAGGACGTCGGATTTCAGGGGCAGAAGCTCATGATCATCGACTGGCTCGATGAGGCGGGCAACATGACCGGGAATCAGGCGATCGCCTTCGACGTGGCGGACGCCGGCATCGGAGATACGGTGGTCGCCGTCTGCGACGGCGGCGCGGCAAATATCCTGCTGGGTCGTCACTGCATCGGCGATATCACGATCTGCGGCGTGGTCGACCATCTGACCATCGACGGCGAAATCAGGGAGTATCATTAAATGGACGTAGAAGCAATCAGAAAAGAAGTAGAGCGTCAGGTGATGGCGTACTTCCATATGGACGCCAAGCCCGCCCCGCTCGCGGGACTGGTGACCGGCGCGGACGTGGTGGCGCATCTGGAGCATTCTCTGCTCAACCCCGACACGACGCTGGACAAGATACGGACGGAATGCGCCGTGGCGCGGAAATATTCCGTCGCGGCGGTCTGCGTCGCTCCGTACTACGTTCCCGCGGCGCGAGAGGCGCTGCTCGGCAGCCCCGTCGCCGTCGGTACCGCGATCGGCTTCCCGCACGGCTGCATGTCGCAGGCGGCGAAAATGGCAGAGCTGCGCGAGTGCATGGCGAACGGCGCGACTGAGATTGACGTCGCGCTCAACGTGCTGGCAATCAAGTCGGGCAGACTGGACGTCGCGCAGCGGGAGCTGGAGGAGCTGGTGCGCCTTGCCTGCGGCAAGGCAAAGCTTAAGGCGGTTTTCGAGCATTCGCTCTACACGCCGGATGAAAAGCGGGCGGTTCTGACCATGCTGCGCGGAAGCGGCGTGGACTTTGTGAAGATTCAGAACATGCTCAGCGGTCACGGCGCGCGGGTGGAGGACGTCCGCTTCGCCTACGACATTCTCGGCAGAAACGTCGGTATCAAGATCGACGGCGGCATCAAGACGCTTGCGCAGGCGCAGGAGCTGCTTGCGGCGGGCGCGGTGCGTCTCGGCTTGACCGCTACCGCGAAGATCGCGGAAGAAGCAAGAAAGTAAAAACTACGAAAGGAACACTTGTTCATGGATATTAATGAAATCATCCGTCAGGTGACGGAGGAGATCTGCGCCAAGTACGGCGCAGCCGCTCCCGCATCTGCGCCTGCCGGCAGCAACCCCGCCGACATGGCAAAATACATTGACCATACCTATCTGAAGCCGGAAGCCAGCATTATGGACATCCGCAAGATCTGCGACGAGGCGAAGAAGTATCACACCGCCAGCGTCTGCGTCAACCCGTCCTATATCCAGTACGTGGCGCAGCAGCTCGAAGGCAGCGGCGTGACGCCGTGCTGCGTCATCGCCTTCCCGCTCGGCGCGAGCACGCCCGAGACCAAGGCGTTTGAAGCCTCCGACGCGGCGACCAAGGGCGCCCGCGAGATCGACATGGTTATTAACATCGGCGCGGTCAAGTCCGGCGACTGGCAGCTCGTCAAGCGCGACATCGAGGGCGTCGTCAACGCCGTCAAGGGTCGTGCGCTGGTCAAGGTCATCATCGAATGCTGTCTGCTGACCGACGAGGAGAAGGTCAAGGCGTGCACCGTTTCCAAGCTGGCGGGCGCACACTTCGTCAAGACCTCCACCGGCTTCTCCACCGGCGGCGCGACCGCTGAGGACGTCCGTCTGATGCGTGAAACGGTCGGTCCCGACGTCGGCGTCAAGGCGTCCGGCGGCGTGCGCACCTACACCGACGCGATCAACATGATCAACGCCGGCGCAAACCGCATCGGCGCAAGCTCCACCGGCAAGATCGTTTCCGGCGTTACCGAGGACGAGCACAAGTGCATCAACTGCGGCAACTGCAAGAACCACTGCCCGACGGGCAACGTCGAAATCCGCAAGACGCTGTATTGATCTGAGGAAAACGGCATGAGAAGACCGATGATCGCGGGCAACTGGAAAATGAACAAGACGCCCGCGGAAACCGTCGCGCTGCTGCAGGAGCTGAAACGGATTCACCCGAAGACGAACGTGGAGATCGTCGTCTGCCCGATGACAGTCAGTCTCTTCGCCGCCTCCGCGCAGATCAAGGGCTCGGAGCTGCACCTCGGCGCGCAGAACGTGCATTTTGAGGACAAGGGCGCCTTCACCGGCGAGGCAAACTGCGCGAGCCTCAAGGAGCTTGGCGTGGAGTACGTCATTCTCGGACACTCCGAGCGTCGCCAGTATTTCGCGGAGACGGATGAAACCGTCAACAAGAAGGTGCTGAAGGTGCTCGAAAACGGCATGAAGCCGATCATCTGCGTGGGTGAGAGCTTGGAGCAGAAGCAGACCGGCGTCACGAACGAGGTCGTCTGTCTACAGACCAAGGCGGCGCTGTGCGGGGTTAGTACCGCGCAGATCACCGACTGCGTGATTGCCTACGAGCCGGTCTGGGCGATCGGCACGGGCATGACCGCGACGGCTGCCGACGCCAACCGCACGATCGCCGCGATCCGCGGCGCGATCAAGGACATGTTCGGCTATGTTGCCGAGAACGTCCGCATCCTCTACGGCGGCAGTATGAACGACAAGAACGCGAACGAGCTGATGAGCCAGCCGGAGATCGACGGCGGTCTGATCGGCGGTGCGAGTCTGATCGCGGAAAAGTTCGAGAAGGTCGTCAACTACAGCAACCGATAACGCAGAATATCGAAAAAGGAAGCTGACCGCAAAAGGTCAGCTTCCTTTTTCGTTCCATACACGTTACAGCCTTCCGCTGCGTCATTGCGCGGCCTGCGCAGCAAGCCGCGGCAATCTGTCCCTGGCAGGTATGGCATGTGTGCCGTATTACGGTGAAGTGTCCAATGTTGTTACTGATAGATTCCCTTCGACCGCCTGCGGCAGGTGGGGAATGGCAGTATTCGGTCGTTCCTTTTGTCACCAAAATTTCCGCCCGTCATAACATGGAATGAGCGTGATGCTCAGAACTTATTCAGGAGGTACTTCATCATGGGTTGCAACAACTGTGGGAATAATTACTGGTGGATCATCATTCTGATCCTGCTGTTCAGCTGCGGATGCGGCAACGGCTTCGGCGGCTGCGGCTGCGGCAACAACGGCGGCTGCGGCTGCGACAACGGCTGCGGGTGCTGATACGCTTTCCGGCAAACCGTTCTTTTCTGCTGCGGAGGGGATTTCCCCTCCGCTTGAATTTTGGAACAAGTTGTGATATAATTACGTCTAAGGATTACCTCAAAGGAGGCGACGGAATGGACTTTGAAGAATACTCCGGGGAACGGGCGGAGGCGCTGCGTCCCCTGAAAAAGAAACGCAGCAAGAAGATGGGCGTGACCGCGTTTGTTCTGACCTTCAGCGCGCTGCTGCTGCTTGCCGCGATGGGCGTCTACGGCTTCCTGCGCTACCGCAACGGCGCGCTTGCCGGAACGGACATCAGCATTTTCTCCGTCATTATCACCGTCGGCGCGATTCTTGCGGGCGTGGGCTTCGTTCTCGGCATTGTCACGCTCTTTCTCAAAAAACAGCGCAAGGGCTTTGCGATCAGCGCCGTTCTGATTGCGCTGGCGGTGCTGCTGATCTGCGTCGGCGCGATGTACGTCTACCAGTACATTTTCAGCGACCTCCATCACGACGAGATTTTCAGCAGCCTGAAGGACGAAGACCTGAATATCGTCAAGATCAACAACGGCGAGGTCATCCGCGACGCGACGCCGGAGAACACGGAGAACCCGGATGAGCTGATCGAAAAGGCAAGGGGACTGGAGATCGAGTTTGAGAATCTGACGAACGAGGATCTCCCGCCGGAAGCGCTTGCGAAGATGCACACCGGCGATCCGGAAGGACCGAGCTACCTGCTCGAAGGCGCGGATCAGATCACGAATTTTATGCTCTTCGGTCTGGACGAGTTCGGCTCGTCGGACGCGAATATCATTCTTTCCGTCGATCGCGTGCATCACAAGATCAAGCTGATTTCCATCGGGCGCGACTCCTACGTCATGATGCCGCAGTGGGGCAGCTATTCCAGAATCACCTACGCCTACAGCTTCGGCGGTCCGCAGGGCGCCGTCCGCACGGTCAACCACAATTTCTCACTGAATATTCAGGATTACATTTCCGTTGACTTCGATCAGATGATCGACATCGTCGATCTGCTCGGCGGCGTCGACGTGGAGCTGAGCGGCGACGACGTCTGGAAGTATAACAGCCACATGAACGGCGCGCAGGCGCTGCGCTACTCCCGCGACCGCTCCGACAGCGAGATCAACCGCGCCGCGCGGCAGAGAAACGTCGTCCGCGCCATGATGGACAAGGGGCGCCAGATGCCGCTGACGGAGTATCCCAAGTTCATCCGTTCCTGCTTCGGCATGTGTACGACCTCCTTCAGCACAGACGAGCTGCTCGGTATCTGTCTGGAGGTCGTGCAGAACGGCTACACGGTTGAATCCTCCGCCGTCATGGAGCACATGGACTGCTGGGCGGGCGAGCTCGGCGTGGAGCAGTACGTCTACTTCGTCTACGATCTGAACCGCGCCAGCGACTGGATCTACCGGACGATCTACGAGGAGCTCTATGTTTCCGGCTATGCCGATCCCCCGCACGCGCAGCAG